>Ga0192241_10177_pt1 | contig 35304 bp, 29 predicted proteins | sample Koala_Koa27_I3_FD_131239 | JGI IMG/M metagenome (GOLD analysis project Ga0192241, IMG submission 131239) | Enriched cells from koala feces incubated with labeled cellulose particles, San Francisco Zoo, California, United States - Koala_Koa2-7_I3 ... | reverse complement strand
CAAGCTATGAAGATAATTATCTGGATATTTTGCCATTGAGAGTGAAGAATCCTCTAATTAAAGCCATAGAGGACTATTTTTATAGCAAAAATATGAAAAGAAAAGAAGCCGCTAATATTAAATACATACCTTCCATTGCCAACATAGTCTGCTGATGGGAATATATTCTTTAAATCAATGTGGCTTTGCCATGAAGCCTTTATAATTTCATCAATCCACTTATTCATAGGCTTTACGGCTCTTGAATTTTTCTGTATAAATTCATTCAGCAATTCCTTGTTTGATAATATCATTTTTTTAGTATTCTTGAATTCTATCTATTGCCACCTTTTATTTGATTGCAAAATTGCACATTATTTTTCTTATTAGCAAACTTTATTTGCTAATTCGCAAAGATAACTTTGCTGATAAGGAATATTTTCCACCTCCTACGACAGCCCCCTCGAACTACCATTTTAACATCATCCCTGTTTCTCTAACTGAAAAATAAATCCTCCCCGCTGATAAATTGTTTCAATTTTAGGATTGAAGTTCCAAAATAACCTTTATATTTGTAATCGTTAACAACTTACAAACAAGAAAATACCATGATGAACAAAATGTGCATGGCAGCCATCTTTGCTGCCACTTTGTGTGCAGGAACTATCTCTGCACAGCCTGCCGCCGTAAAAAAGATTATTGAAACGGGGCAAACAGACAATCGGGTAATGCATCAGCTGGACATTCTCACGAATCGTTTCGGGGGGAGAGTCATCGGATCGGACGCATACGAGAATGCCGCCGAATGGATGATACGTGAGTATAAGCGATGGGGAATTGAAGCCCATCTGGAAGAAGCCGGAGAATTGCCCGTAGGATTCAACCGCGGTCCTTGGCTCGGACGCATGATAGGTGGCGACCAGGCAATGGATCTGCATTTTGTAACCCCTTCCTACACCTCGGGAACCAAAGGACTGCAACGCGGACACGTACTGATAGAACCACGTACAGAGGAAGAACTGAACCGCATGAAGCACCAACTGAAAGGAGCATGGGTATTGGTATGCGGCGAAAACGTAGGCTGGCCTATCGACCACTCCGCTAAGGGAGACTCCATACGTGCTGCCATAAAAGCCGAGAACATAGAAATAGAAAAGAAGAACGATGCCCTGATGGAAGAAAACTGGAGCAAGGGAACCAAGCATGCCATGATCCCCTTGCGCGAAATGCCGGGATTGTTCTATAAAGAAATGTGCGAAGCCGGTGTGCTGGGCTTTATCCAATCCGCCCCTGTGCCCCTGCGTGCATTGTATGACCGCGCTTTGCTGAATGACCCCAATACCACTTTCGATAATCTGCCCGAAGTATGCGACATCAAGCTGGACGAACACCAATACAAGGTAATAAAGCAGATGGTGAAAGAATGCCGCAATTTCTGGCTGGAATTTGACATCCGCAACCACTTTAAGCTGGGCCCGGTGAAGTATCACAATGTAGTGGCATCTATCAAGGGAACTAAATATCCCGATGAATATGTAATGGTAAGCGGCCATCTGGATGCCTTTGATGTGGCAACCGGAGGTATTGACTGTGGCACAGGCATAGGCCCCATGATGGAAGCGGCACGCATGATAGCCCTGTCCGGCGCAAAACCCAAGCGCACTATTTTATTTGTTGCTTTTGCAGGCGAGGAATTCGGACTGCTGGGCTCCAAAGCCTATGTGAAGACCCATGCCAAGGAACTGGGCAAGATATCCAACCTGTTCAACCGCGACGGCGGACCTACCCCTCCGGTGGGCATCTCTGTTCCCCAAGCCATGTATGACGACATGGTAGAGGTATGCAAGCCCGTGAAAGAGATTCGTGCCGACTATCCTTTTGAGGTAAAAGTGGCAAAACCCTTCCGCCGTCCTACACAGAGTGGTGGTACCGATGCCAGCGTGTTTGCCGTGGAGGGCGTGCCCACTTTCGGTTTTAACACACAAGACATCAAAGGATACAATTTCTCTTATGGGGAAATATGACACACGGAGCGCGACCTGTATACCAAGAATATTCCCGAATATCAAGAACATGCAGCAACTGTTACGGCTGTTGTGGCTCTGGGAATTGCTAATTTAAGTAAACAATTATCTCGCGAAGGCATGTATAAAGAGTAGTATAATTGTTCTATTTTTCCTCTTTTGATGGAATAATGTCGTTTTGATGTGTAAAAAATGTTAGCTGGAGTTCCATTTACTGAGATATTCTTTACCTTTGCGGCACTGGTTTTGGAAAAAAGGTGGTAAACAAAATCATCGGCAAAATTGTTAATACGCAAAAGGTAATTTATAAAATAAAAGTAAATAGAGAAGCTTATGTCACAGATCATTGGACATATTTCACAAGTTATCGGACCGGTGGTCGATGTGTACTTTGGTGGCAAAGACATCGACGCCGATCTTCTTCTTCCAAGCATACACGATGCTTTGACTATCAAACGCAACGACGGCAGAATACTAGTCGTGGAAGTGCAACAACACATTGGTGAAGACACGGTGCGCACAGTGGCTATGGATAGCACGGACGGACTGCAAAGGGGCATGGAAGTCATTTCCACGGGTCACCCCATCACTATGCCGGTGGGCAACCAGATAAAAGGCCGCCTGATGAACGTAGTGGGCGAGGCCGTGGACGGAATGAAGCCGCTGAGCAAAGAAGGCGCATTCCCCATTCACCGTGAACCGCCTAAGTTTGAGGAACTGTCTACGGTGCAGGAAGTGCTTTTCACAGGTATCAAGGTGATAGACTTGCTGGAACCCTATTCCAAGGGTGGCAAAATCGGACTTTTCGGCGGTGCCGGTGTGGGCAAGACGGTGCTTATCATGGAGTTGATTAACAACATTGCCAAGAAGCACAACGGATTCTCCGTATTTGCAGGCGTGGGCGAACGTACGCGTGAGGGTAACGACCTGTTGCGCGAAATGATAGAGTCCGGCGTAATACGCTATGGAGAAGAATTTAAGAAAAGCATGGAAGAAGGTCATTGGGACCTCTCCAAAGTAGACTACAATGAAGTAGAGAAATCACAAGCCACGTTGGTGTACGGGCAGATGAACGAGCCTCCCGGTGCACGTTCTTCCATCGCCCTGTCGGGGCTTACCGTTGCGGAGTCTTTCCGCGACCGCAAGAATGGCGACGCCAACGGCCCGCGTGATATATTGTTCTTTATCGACAATATTTTCCGTTTCACCCAGGCAGGTTCCGAGGTTTCGGCACTGCTGGGACGTATGCCCTCCGCCGTGGGCTACCAGCCTACGCTGGCTACGGAAATGGGACAGATGCAGGAGCGCATCACTTCTACCAAGAACGGTTCTATCACCTCCGTGCAGGCGGTATATGTGCCTGCGGACGACTTGACTGACCCTGCGCCCGCCACTACCTTTACCCACCTGGATGCCACAACGGTATTGAGCCGCAAGATAACCGAACTGGGTATCTATCCGGCTGTAGACCCGCTGGAATCCACATCCCGCATCCTCGATCCGCTTATTGTGGGTCAGGAGCACTATGATGTGGCACAGCGCGTAACCCAGATATTGCAACGCAACAAGGAATTGCAGGATATTATTTCTATCCTGGGTATGGACGAACTGAGCGATGAAGACCGCCAGACGGTGAACCGTGCCCGCCGCGTGCAGCGTTTCCTGTCGCAACCCTTTGCGGTGGCAGAGCAGTTTACGGGCGTGCCGGGCGTTATGGTTTCCATAGAAGACACCATAAAAGGGTTCAGAATGATTCTGGACGGCGAGGTGGACTATCTGCCCGAACAGGCTTTCCTGAACGTGGGCACCATAGAGGAAGCCATAGAAAAAGGAAAGAAATTGCTGGATGCTGCCGGCTAAAAATAAAGAAGTATGGAACATCATGAAGAACTTCATTTGATTGTGGTTTCTCCGGAAAGTACATTGTTTGACGGCAAAGTGGGAATGGTGACACTGCCGGGGGAAGTGGGTTCGTTCACTGTGCTGTATGATCATGCTCCGCTTATATCGTCGCTGGTGCGGGGGGAGATAAAGTACAGGGAGGAAGACGAACTGGAAAAATCAATTGGAATATCGAGTGGGTTCGTTGAGGTGAGAGATAATATAGTTTCAGCCTGTGTAGAAATCTAATACATAATTATGTTTTTGTTAGCCGCAAAGAAAAAGTTTATAGTTTCGTTGACCATCTTGATGGTGATCATGAGTTGGGGAGGAGCCCTGGTGTTTCACACCTTATTGCCCAGGTATTATTTTGCCTGGTATCCCTCCATACCGATATTCTTTTATCTTTTCGGTCTGTTCTACATATTTATGTTTGGATATTGTTGCCGGGTGAGTCCGCAGAGAATGGTGGCGGTTTATCTGGTGGCAAAGGTCACAAAGATGTTGCTCAGTATTCTGATTATGTCGATATACGCAGTAGCGGTGGCGCATCAGGTGTTATCATTCATAGGAACCTATATGGTATTCTATTTTGTCTTTCTGATCTTTGAGACTCGCTTCTTTTTCCACTTTGAGATAAAACATAAAAGTAATAGGTATAAGTATAAGTAAGTATGAGAAATTTACGATACATAGGAACGGTTTTAGTATTGCTGGTTGCTTTCCTGCAAGGGGCAGGCGCCCAAGAGGAATCGAAGGCCGACTACAAGGAGCAGCAGGTGGACGTGAATGAAATCGTTTTCGGCCATATAGGTGATTCCTATGAGTGGCACATCACCGATATAGGAGAGACCTCCATAGCTATCCCCCTGCCGGTCATCGTAAAGAGCAGTACGGGCTGGCACACCTTTCTTTCTTCCCGGTTTGAGGAAGGAAACGGCGAATACGAAGGCTTGTACATTGCCCGCGACGGTGAATACAAAGGCAAGATAGTAGAAAGGGATGCCACCGGCAAGGAAGTAAAACCTCTGGATATCTCTATTACAAAGGACGTTACGGGATTGTTTATCAATAGTGCCCTGCTGGTGATACTGGTATTGAGTTGTGCCCGCTGGTACAAAAAGCATCCGGTGGAGCAGGAAGTTCCCAAGGGCATGGTGGGGATGATGGAAGCCTGTATCCTTGCCATAAACGATGATGTGATAAAAGGTTGCATCGGTAAGGATTACAAGCGTTATGCTCCTTATCTGCTCACCGCCTTTTTCTTTATCCTGATAAACAACCTGATGGGACTGGTTCCCTTCTTCCCCGGCGGTGCCAACATTACGGGCAATATTGCCATTACGTTTGTATTGGCCGTGTGCACGTTCCTGGCCGTGAACCTGTGGGGAAACAAGGAATACTGGAAAGAGATTCTGCGGCCGGATGTGCCTTGGTGGCTCAAAGCTCCATTTCCCATGATGCCTATCATCGAGATATTCGGAATCTTTACGAAACCGTTTGCATTGATGATCCGTTTGTTTGCCAATATGATGGCAGGCCATGCGGCTATCCTCAGTTTGATTTCCATCATCTTTATCACGGCAAATCTAGGCCCGCTGATTAACGGTTCGATGGGATTCGTGGCAGTGGCTTTCGGCATATTTATGACGGCGTTGGAGATACTGGTTGCCTTTATCCAGGCATATGTGTTCACCATGTTGTCCGCAGTCTTCATCGGGCTATCCCGCACGGAAGAAGTGAGTGAGGAGAAAAAAATGAAATAAAAAATCAAATAATTAATTTAAAAACAGACTATTATGTTACTAGCAATTTTATTACAGTCCGCTGCTGCGGCAGGTTTAGGAAAATTAGGTGCTGCGCTTGGAGCAGCTATTGCAGTAATCGGTGCAGGTATCGGTATCGGTAAAATCGGTGGTTCGGCCATGGAAGCTATTGCCCGTCAGCCCGAAGCGGCAGGTGATATTCGTATGAACATGATTATCATCGCTGCGTTGGTAGAAGGTGTGGCTCTGATTGCCATTATCGTTTGTTTATTAACTTTGTTCTTATAATCTTAGAGTAGTATGTCATTATTAACACCTGATAGCGGTCTGTTATTCTGGATGGTCATCGTCTTCGGCATCGTCTTTGTCCTGTTGGCAAAGTACGGTTTCCCGGTGATTACCAGAATGGTGGATGAGCGGAAAGAATATATCGACAAATCACTGGTAGCCGCCCGTGAGGCCAATGAACAATTGGCAAACATCAAGGCGGAAAGTGAAACGATATTGGCTAAGGCTCACGAGGAGCAGGCGCGCGTCCTGAACGAGGCTCTCGCTACCCGCGAGCGCATTGTGAAGGAAGCCAAAACACAGGCTCAGGTTGAAGGACAGAAACTGCTGGACGAAGCCAAAAGGCAAATCCAGATAGAAAAAGACAGCGCTATAAGCGACATCCGCCGCCAGGTAGCTGTACTGTCTGTAGACATTGCTGAGAAGGTTTTGCGCAAGAACCTCGATGACGAGAAGAAGCAAATGGAAATGATAGACCGTTTGCTGGATGAATTGACTGTTTCCAAAAACTGATTGATATATGTATATAGGAGTATTCTCAATGCGTTATGCCAAGGCTTTGCTGGCGTATGCCAATGAAAGCGGGGTAGAGGACCAGGTGTATGAGGAAGCCAAAAGGCTGGCAGACACCTACACACTGGTGCCCGATTTGCGTCAGGCGGTAGAGAATCCCGTGTTGCCGGTGAAGACAAAGCTGCAACTGATATGCGAAGCTGCCGGAGGTGCCGGCGTAAGCAAGGAGATGAAGCGCTTTGCCCAATTGGTATTGCAGGAACGGAGAGAGAAATTCTTTCAGTTCATGATAATGTCGTATATCGACCTCTATCGGAAACAGAAGAATATCAGCGTCGGCAAAATCACCACGGTCTGTCCCGTGTCGGACGAAGTGGTGAACCGTATACGGGCAATGGTCACCGAAAAGACCCACGGAACTGTAGAGTTCAGAACCAGACTGGATGAGAAACTGGAAGGTGGTTTCATCTTCGAAATCAATTTCTACAGGATAGATGCGAGCATCGCCAACCAAATAAGAAGGGTGAAGCGACAGTTCATTGCCAAGAATAGAAGAATCGTGTAAATTAAAAGAATTATGTCTGAAAATATAAAACCCAGTGAAGTATCCGAAGTCTTGCTTCAACAACTGAAAGGCATCAATACCAGCCTCCAATTCAAGGATGTGGGAACGGTGTTGCAGGTGAGTGACGGTGTGGCTCGTATCTACGGGTTGACCCACGCGGAAGCCAATGAGTTGCTGGAGTTTGACAACGGCATCAAGGCTATCGTAATGAACCTGGAAGAAGATAATGTAGGTGCGGTGTTGCTAGGTCCTACCGATCAGATAAAGGAAGGAATGGTGGTGAAACGCACCAAGCATATTGCTTCCATCAATGTGGGCGAAGGAATGTTGGGACGTGTCATTGACCCCCTGGGCGTGCCTTTGGACGGACGTGGACGCATAGGCGGCGAAACCTGCGAGACGCCGTTGGAACGCAAAGCGCCGGGAGTAATCTTCCGCCAGCCCGTGAACCAGCCGTTGCAAACCGGATTGAAATCGGTGGATGCCATGATCCCCATCGGCCGTGGACAGCGTGAGCTGATTATCGGCGACCGCCAGACGGGAAAGACTTCCATCGCCATAGATACCATCTTGAACCAGAAAGCCAATTACGAGGCGGGAAAGCCGGTGTATTGCATTTATGTAGCCATCGGTCAGAAAGGTTCTACGGTGGCAAGTTTGGTAAATACGCTGCGCGAACGCGGTGCCATGGATTATACCATTGTGGTAGCCGCTACGGCTGCCGACCCTGCTGCATTGCAGTATTTTGCCCCGTTTGCCGGAGCTGCCATCGGAGAGTATTTCCGTGATACCGGCAGGGATGCGTTGGTGGTGTATGATGACTTGTCCAAACAAGCCGTTGCCTATCGTGAAGTGTCTTTGATTCTTCGCCGTCCCTCCGGCCGTGAGGCTTATCCGGGTGATATTTTCTATCTGCACTCCCGTTTGCTGGAGCGTGCGGCAAAGATTATCAACCAGCAGGAAGTGGCGGAACAGATGAATGACCTTCCACCCAGCCTGGTGGGCAAGGTGAAGGCAGGCGGTTCGCTTACCGCGCTCCCCATCATCGAGACTCAGGCAGGAGACGTTTCGGCGTATATCCCTACCAATGTAATTTCTATTACGGACGGTCAGATATTCCTTGAGACAGACTTGTTCAACCAAGGTTTCCGCCCGGCTATCAATGTGGGTATTTCCGTATCCCGTGTGGGTGGTAGTGCACAGATAAAGAGTATGAAGAAGGTGGCAGGTACACTGAAGATAGACCAGGCACAGTATCGCGAACTGGAGGCTTTTTCCAAGTTCAGCAGTGATATGGACCCGGTGACTGCCATGGCGATAGACCGCGGACGCAAGAATAACCAGTTGCTGATACAGCCGCAATACAGCCCGATGCCTGTGGGTGAACAAATCGCCATTCTTTATTGTGGCACGCATGGCTTGCTGCGTGATGTGCCTTTGCACAAGGTGCAGGCCTTCCAAAAGTCATTCCTGGACATGATGCACGCCGAACATCAGAAAGATGTGCTGGATGTGCTGGGAAGCGGTGTGATAAACGATGAAGTAACTGCCATCATAGAGAAAGTAGCGGCCGCAATGGCTCAACAATTTAAAGTGAATCAATAATCATGGCATCACTGAAAGAAGTAAAAGGAAGAATAGCCTCGGTAAACAATACCCGAAAGATTACCTCGGCTATGAAGATGGTGGCATCTGCCAAGCTGCACAAGGCGCAGGCGGCCATAGAGAATATGCTTCCTTACGAGCGAAGACTGAACCACATACTGACCAACTTTCTGAGTGCGGGCACTGAAGTGGAGCCTCCTTTCATAGTGAAACGTGAAGTGAAGCGTGTGGCTGTTGTGGTATTTGCCTCCAATACCAGTCTGTGTGGTGGTTTCAATGCGAATGTCATTCGCCACCTCACGGTGATTCTGGACGAATATAAGTCGCTGGGTATGGAAAATGTGCTGGTATTCCCGGTAGGCAGAAAGGTAGCGGAAGGTGTGAAGAAGTTGGGTTTCAAGATAGAGGGCGACTTTCAGCACATGGCGGACAAGCCTTCTTATCAGGAGGCTGCCGATTTGGCTACAGACCTGATGAACCGATTCCTGCATCATGATATAGATAAGGTGGAGTTGCTGTATAATCATTTCCGTTCTACGGCAGTTCAGATTCTGACCCGTGAAACTTATCTTCCCATCGATTTGTCTAAGGAAGATACCGGGGAAAAGAGTGGGAGAGAGCCTGATTATATCATAGAACCATCCTCGGAAGAAGTGATGCGGGAATTGCTGCCCAAGGTGCTTCGCATGAAGATGTTCACCGTATTGCTGGACTCGAATGCTGCCGAGCATGCGGCACGCACCATGGCCATGCAGATTGCTACGGATAATGCGAATGAATTGTTGCAGGACTTGACAGTGATGTATAACAAGAGCCGCCAGCAGGCCATCACGAATGAGTTGCTGGATATTGTGGGCGGGTCGATGGCATAGCTGCATGGTTAACACTTACCGTAGGGGCGGATTGAATCCGCCCGAAAGCATCCGGATGGTATATTTGGTGGGTGTATTCGGGCGGATTCAATCCGCCCCTACGGTGGGTGGTAACGTGTTACGGTGAATATTACCCTTTCCTCCTCAAACAAGCCAAATAATCATAATGCCCCCCTTCCTTCACCAACTCCGCCTCAAACCCACACCGGTCAGCATAAAGACTAAGCGTCTGAAAATCTACATACAACCAATCAAAAGCCCCGCCTTTTATATTCTTATACTGCATCCGGAAATCAATCTCCCCGTAATAATCTCCGGCAAGATCTATTAAGTAACTGCCATCCTCATCCTCAAAAAGATAATGCAAATCACTGGAATCCATCAAGATGCACCCACCGGGACGAAGCAACTGTTTCATTTTCCCAAAGAACCCATCCATATTCTCCAACTTCCCGATAATTCCCGATCCGTTCATCAGCATCACGATCGTATCAAATGTATCCAGGAAATGCTCACTAAAAAGATTCACCAACCGGGCATCACGCACCCCTCGCTTCTCCATCACCTCTACAGACAGGGGAGAGATATCAATGGCACACACCTCTTTCCCCATCTCCTGCAAAGCCAGCGCATGACAACCGCTTCCCGCGCCTACATCCAGAATGCTTCCCTTTGCCATCTGCAAGGCAGTCTATTCCAGTTCAGGCATCTCCCCAAAAGAACGGAATAGCTGGTCTACCGGAATCTCATCTTCATCAAATTGTGAAGAAAACACACGCAGTTTTCCGGCTTTGTGGTGGTTGTAATAATCGGATATAGCAGCCCCCCATGGGGTCTTTATCGGCAGTAAGTAGGTTTGTTTCCATTTGAATTATCATTTGTAATTAAAGGCGCAAAGGTAGATAATTCAAGGCAGAAAGTATCTATTCTTTGCTCTTTTTTGCCGATATTTGCAGGGTAAATAATAAAAACATACGAATGAATGTATTAAAACCCCGCATAGTCTCCCTGTTGCAACAACTGAATGAACGGGTATTCGAGAAAGAGCACGTGGTAGCCCTTTCCCTTTTATCAGCCGTGGCAGGGGAAAGTATCTTCCTGTTAGGCCCTCCGGGAGTCGCCAAGAGTATGGTGGCACGCCGCCTGAAACTGGCTTTCCGAAACGCATCCGCTTTTGAGTATCTGATGTCCCGGTTCAGCACTCCGGATGAAATCTTCGGCCCTGTGTCCATCTCCAAACTGAAAGATAAAGACACGTATGAGCGCATTGTAGATGGTTATCTGCCTTCTGCCACCATCGCCTTTCTGGACGAAATATGGAAGGCAGGCCCTGCTATTCAGAATGCCTTGCTCACCATTATTAATGAAAAGATTTATCGTAACGGACAGTTCTCTATCCACGTCCCCTTGAAGGGGCTGATTGCCGCTTCCAACGAACTTCCCGCGCAAGGGCAGGGATTGGAAGCCTTGTGGGATCGTTTCTTGCTCCGTTGCCTGGTGAGCGGAATAGAGGATATGGGAGAGTTTGACCGCATGATTTCTTCTACGGACGAATCGGAGCCGGTGGTAGATGAATCCTTGCAAATAACGGACGAAGAATACATTCAATGGGAAAAAGAAATAGCTGCCGTCAAGATCCATTATTCCATCTTCGAAATAATCCATGCACTGAAAGATAAAATAGAGCAATACAACCTCCAGGTACAGAATGAAGGAGGCGTCTCCGCCCCCCTCTACGTCTCGGACCGCCGGTGGAAAAAGATGATAAAGCTGCTCAAGACTTCCGCCTTCCTCAATGGCTCGGATACCATCCGCCTTTCGGACTGTACCCTGCTGGCGTACTGTCTTTGGAGCGAGATAGACCAAATGGAAATAGCAGATGAAATGGTGAGTTCTGCCATCCAAAAGAGTGCCGAAGGCTATCTGCTGAACATCAAAGGACTGGAACAGGACATTGACGAACTGAAAGACCGGCAATCTTCCGAACACAGTTTGCGCGAGGTGAATGATCCCGGCATTCAGATTGTAGATACTTATTATTATCAGATAGAAGGGGTACGCATGAAGGAACGTCTCCTTATCTTTGCGGCAGATTACCAACACTTGGACAAGACCGGAAAACTGTTCTATCTGCATAAAGACAAGTACAAGGCGAATTGCTGCATCTTGAAAAAGTATGATGCGATACTGCATGCCAAAGTGCCCCGTGACAAGATGTACACTTTAAAACGGGGTACCCGTTCCGTTTATATAAATAATTATGAATACCACTTGATGTGCTATGAGGATTGCGCCCCTCCGCCACCCGAACCGGAACCGGAAGACCTGGGCGTCAAATACCGTTCCGTGGCAGAAGCCGTGGGAAGGGCGGAAAAGGACTGGAGCGAACTGATGAATGCCGAAACGGAGTACTACGAACAACATTTGTTCCTGGGCGAAAAGCAGCGTGGAATAATGAGGCGTATGCTTCGCCATCAAAAGAATAATATAGACCGATACAAGAACGATTTGAACGAATTAGGTGATGCCTACCGGAAAGAGAACCAGGAATATAAGATTGAGAAGCCTGAAAATGATCTATTCTCATGAGCTGAAAGAGAGGACCTTCAAGGCTTACGAAGCGGATGTGAATAATGGGATAGTGCGTCAGCGCGAATTGGAAGAAAAGGTGCTGATGTATTATCGCCGCACTACGCCCTCCTTGCAGGAATATTACTCGCGCTACACGCCGGAGTGGGAGGCTTTCTACTCCTCGGAACGCTTGTCGGACATGGCTTTCCTGCAATATCTGAAACAGATGCGGGGGGCTTTCAAGAAGCGTTACGAGCTGTCTGAACTGAACATAGATTATTACATTACTCAGATGGAGAACCGTTCCTTGTTGAAAGGTGAGGCATCGCAGATCAAAGAATTCTTTCTGGACAAATGGCATCAGTTGCTCACCCGCAAGGAGTATGATTACCAGTACGTGCACATCGATGCGTTGTGCCAAAGTTTTGATCTTCTGATAAGGAAGCAGGGACAGGAATCGGGTAATCGCACGCTGGGTTCGCGTATGCAATGGCTGCTCCATAACTATCCCGATTTGTATCAGCGTATGTTACCCTTTGAACAGGTGATGAAGCGTAATCCGTGCATTCAGGAACTGGCACGCTTGTTGGGGAAAAAGCATAGGGAGCAGCAGAAGTATGACTCCCTGTCGGGAGTGGATAAGAAGATGCTTCTCCGTCACTCTCCGCACAGCGACATCACCGGGGTGACGTTGGGGAATGACTTGAACAGTCTGTTGCCTATAGAATATTGTTACTTGGCGGAAGACTCGCTGCGTACCGTGTTCATGGAGCGATATGCTGAGAAACGCCTGCAAATGTTCGATTATAAATCGAATGAAAAAGATCCGGTACAAGATGATAAGCATAAAGTTTCGGGACAAGGGCCGTATATCATTTGCGTGGATACTTCTGGCTCTATGCAAGGAGATCGCGAACTTCTTTCCAAATCTGCCATCCTTGCCATTGCCCAACTGACGGAGAGGACGCATCGCAAGTGCTATGTTATCAATTTCTCGGATGAAGCCGTGTCTCTGCTCATAGAGGACCTGGGGCGCGATATGCCCAAGTTGGCGGAGTTTCTGAATAAGCGGTTTGATGGCGGAACGGATATTGAACCTGCTCTCCGTGAAGCCACTCACATTATCAATGGTAATGACTTCCGGGAATCGGATATTGTATTGATCTCCGATTTTGAAATGCCTCCGCTTTCCAGAGATCTGCAAGAGCAGATGAAACAAATCAAGCGGAGGAAAACTTCTTTCTTCGGGTTGGTGTTTGGGAATAGACCGGAGATGGAGTATCTGAATCTTTGCGAACGGTATTGGGAAATGTAGGGCATTGTTTCTACTTCGGATGAAAAATATCAAAGGGAGTTATGCTGAATATGACACCGTGAAAAAAGTTTTTCGCGGTGTCATATTCATTTTTCTCGGTGTGTTATTAGGCGGAAGATCTTCCACCTCTATATTTTTTATTATAGCTATTGAGCATTATTTACAATCATCGAAGAATACAAGGATCGGCCATTTCTCTTTAGAGCCGTCCAACTCCATCTGAGGGGTCAGTTCCGGCAGCTTCTCAAGAGCCCGTTTTATTTCACACAGGTATTTGTAGACCACATATTCATTAGCATGAATGTCATAAGTTGTTCCCGAACTTTGAACAAGATCTTTGCCTGTCTTTCCCTTATGGTCAGCAGCAGAATTAAGGAAAGATTCTACGATTACTTTCAGAATCTCATCTTGTTTGACAGCCTTCTTCCGGTCATACAAAATTTGATTGTTTTTGTTGATGAGGAAGCTATGAATAATTCCCGACTTTATTTCTTGCAGGGCCATCTTATTCTTCTCCATTTCCCGGTTGAAGAACTCTTTCATAGCAATCAAGTCCTGTGGCTGATTATTCTCCTGTTCGGTAACCGGAACCATTTTTTCCAGCGTTTCCTTTACTTCGGGGCGTGCAAATACAAGCATTGTCCCCATAACTATGGGCACTGCTATAAGCAGTTTCAGCCTTGCCCATCCATTTGTTCTTTCTTTTAACATCATAGTAATACGTTTTTTAAGTTTACTGTGATTAAAGCCGTTGGCCATAGAGTAGAGCCTTGTGCCCACAGCTTTTTTCACTAATAATAATTGATATTGCGTTGCATCGATGCCTTGTTTTATCACTCCCTCGTCTGCCTCAAATTCGTGGAGTTGCTGCATTTCCAGTCTCATGAGCCATACCACAGGATTAAACCAGTGCAGAATGGTGATGAGCATAAACCATAATGAATCTTGAGTATGCCGATAGCGCAGGTGCATTTGCTCATGCACCAATACGATGGAGTTGTTTTGATAGTCCTCTTCGCTTAGAACAATATATTTACCGAAACTAAATGAATGAATAGAGTGAGGGATCACAATGAGCCAGTAACCATTTTCTTTTCTTCGTGGTGTATGGCGTATGATTTGCCACATACGGAAAAGAGAAGAAAGTATCAAGCCGAGTGTAATAACCATTCCTATTATATATACACTACCCAGAATGCTAGTAAGCCCCCATTCCGAAGTGGAAGAGGCTTCCTTAATCAGTGTTTCCTTTCCTGCTGTCGGCATATCCGTAAATAGGGCAGAGGGCGAGGCGCTTTCTCCTACCAACACCTCACTAAGCACCTGCATGGGAACCTGTACCAATTGCCCCTGACTTATCGTAACAGGGAAAAGCGGCAATAGCATACATACCACCGTTCCGACAAGCAGGGTGATGCGATTGAACCGGAAAAATGTACTGTTACGCATTGCCAGCACAAAAAACAGGTAGAACAGCGTAAGGCAGATGCTGCTTTTTATGATATATAACAGGAAGAGTGCCATGATCTATCTATCGTTTTTTTACCGTTTTCTATCCGGTTGATTAATTCTTTCAATTCCTCTATATTCATTGATTCTTCTTCAATAAATTGGGACACTACATTCGTATAAGAGTTATTATAGTATTGAGATATTACATCATTCAATGCCGAACTCTTATATTCTTTTTCGCTGATTGCTGCATAATATTGATTTGTATTTCCACAAGGGCGGTGGGTTACGAATCCTTTTTCTTCTAATAGCTTGACCAGGGTTGCTACGGTGTTGTAATGAGGTTTGGGCTCATCATAAAAACTTAGCAATTCGCGTATGAACATTGCATCGTGTTGCCACAATATATTCATTATTTCTTCTTCTTTTGCAGTAAGTCGTTTCATGGTTCTTTTAGGGTTATAATGAATGTATGGAGCAAATGTATGGAATATATTTCAAACAAACTACTAAAAGTATTAGTAGAATTACTAATCTTAGTAGTTATTAACTTATCGGCGACTGTGGGGAGGAATTATTCCCCCAAATAAAAAGAAGTGAAGGGCTTTCACAAGCCCTTCACTTCAACCGTAGTAGACACATCTGTTGATGCGTCTCAAAAAGTCAAGTTTGTATTTCCTACATCAATACCGGTGCCAGATATTTCACCAGGAAGTATCCGCCTACTATCAGCCAAACGTATAATAGGGAAGCGAGTACGAATGGTTTGGCACCTGCCTTCCGGAATTTGTCTATGCTGGTTTCTGCACCCAGGGCAGTCATCGCCATAGTCAACAGGAAGGTATCGAGGTTATTGATAAATGTGATCAAGCTGTGTGGAAGCAGGTCGAAAGAGTTGAACCCGATAACTGCCAGGAATCCGATAGCAAACCAAGGGATAGATATATTCTTCATGCTTCCGCCTTTGCCCCCTTCTTTTATGGCTGCTCTGGATACAAAGAAACTGGTAATCAGCAATACCGGAACCAGCATCATGACGCGTATCATCTTTACGATGATGGCAATGTCTGATATTTCCTTCCCCATGGCATTTCCCGCACCTACCGTATGTGCTACTTCGTGCAGGGTGGCGCCGGTAAATATACCCATTTCATTGGCAGGAAGAACGAATGTTTCGTTTCTGTACAGTATGGGATAGATGAACATGGAGAGGGTGCCGAAGATAACGACTGTAGATACGGCAACCGCCGTTTTGTACGGTTTGGTTTGTATGGTCGATTCGGCCCCAAGAATGGCTGCCGCACCGCAAATGCCACTACCTATGGAGGTAAGCAACGCGATTCCCCTGTCCATTTTCAGCATTCGCCCTATCAGGATACCGCCGCAAATGGTGACGGTTACTATAATGGCATCAATGAATATGGCAGGCAGTCCCACAGCCAGCACATCCTGGAAGGTGAGTTTGAATCCATAAAGGATAATGCCGATGCGAAGGATTCGTTTGGAACAGAACTGGATGCCCGGCACCCATGTATCGGGCAAGTTATTTCTTAAACTGTTGGCATATAGCATACCCAGAATAATACCGACAATCATCGGACTGAATGAAAGCTCTTTCACAAAGTTCATCTCGCCAATGTAAAAGGCGGCACATGAAAACAACGCTATTAACAGAACTCCGTGAAGCATACTACTTCTTTTTTCACTGAACATAATTATATTTGTTTAAGGTGTTAATGTCTTGGAATTGCGATGCAAAGTAAGGTCTTTTTAATAGAATATGACGAATTTATTTTTTTATCGCCTATAACCTTTTATTATTGCTCTAACTGTAGCGGGGGATTATTGTTCACGAAGAATGATGTTAAGGGAATCGTCCTTGGTAGAGAAAATGGGCGGATTCAATCCGCCCAAATAGTGAAATATTTAATAGTTACTTTAGATTTTTAATCCAATCCTTTTAATGGTGGTACTCTCTACTTCCCACAAGCCAATTCAAATATTTCCCTGCTATACTCTCGGTTCAGCTTTACATAGTTTCCTACCAGTTCTCCTTTGTTCTCATGCAGTTTCTTAACCAGCAGGTCTATGTCGGGATTCTCAATTCCTAATTCCCGGAATGTCACCGGTAGTCCCATATACCTGAAGAAATGCTTTAATCGGGATACGCCTGCCAGAGCCATTTCCTCCAAATCCTCACATTCGGGAACTCCGAATACACGGTTGGCAAACTGGGCTATCTTCTTAGGATTATGCTCTGCCATGAAAGTCATCCAGGCAGGGACAATGACTGCCAAGCCTGCACCGTGCGTCACATCATATATGGCACTTACCTCATGCTCCAGGAAGTGGGAAGCCCAATCTTCTTCGCAACCCACCCCGCAAGTACCGTTATGGGCTATCGTTCCGCACCACATGATGTTGGCACGCGCCTCATAGTTTTCCGGATTCTGTTTCACTCTATACGCCTCTTTGATAATAGCCAGCAATGTACCTTCGCACAAGCGGTCGCTGATTTCCACATCGGGCGTATTGGTGAAATAACGCTCCATGATATGCACCATCATATCGGCAATGCCGCACGCAGTCTGGTAGGAGGGAAGGGTATAGGTCAACTCAGGGTTCATCACCGCAAAGACAGGGCGAAGCAACTCCGGAGCACGCAGGCTCAGTTTATGCAGACCATCCAGTTTCGTAATCACTGTGTTTCCCGAGCCTTCACTTCCTGCTGCCGGGATGGTGAGTACCACGCCTACCTTCAGGGCTTGTGTAACTTTGGCTTTCCCGACGTAGAAATCCCAAAAGTCACCATCATAGGTAACTCCGGCGGCAATGGCTTTTGCCGTGTCTATAACGGAACCTCCGCCTACGGGAAGCATAAAGTCCACTCCCTCGCGACGTGCCAGTTCGATGCCCTCATACACTTTCGGATCAGTGGGATTGGGCTGCACGCCTCCTAGCTTTATGTATTCCACACCGGCGGCTTTCAGGGAATCCTCCACGCGTTGCAGCAGACCGCTGCGTATAATTGAGCCTCCGCCGTAAACAATCATCGCTTTCCGGGCGTTATACTTCTTAGTAAGAGCACCGGTTTGTGCTTCTGTAGCCTTGCCAAATACAAACTCGGTAGGGCTGTAAAAAACGAAATTATTCATTTGATTATTCCTTGTTATATTTTGTTGTACGAAACCAAAGCAAAGTTAAGGAATTTAATTACCTTTGCCGCCTAAATTTAGTAAAAACATGAAATCGGATATTGAAATAGCACGCAGCATTGAGCTGACCAAGATTAAACAGGTAACCCGCGACACAGGTATTCCTGTAGAGCACATCAGTAATTACGGGCGCTACATCGCCAAAGTGGACGAAAACCAGATAGATGAAGAAAAGGTAAAACAAAGTAACCTGATTTTGGTAACTGCCATTACCCCCACCAAAGCCGGTATCGGAAAAACTACTGTTTCCATCGGATTGGCTTTGGGGCTGAACAAGATCGGAAAAAAGGCAATCGTGGCCTTGCGTGAACCCTCTTTGGGTCCTTGTTTCGGCATGAAAGGTGGAGCAGTCGGAGGCGGATACGCACAGGTATTGCCGATGGATAAAATCAACCTTCACTTTACCGGAGACTTCCATGCCATCACCTCTGCACACAACATGATTTCGGCGTTGCTGGACAATTACCTCTATCAGAACCGAGATAATGGCTTCGGACTGAAAGAAGTATTATGGCGCCGTGTACTGGATGTGAACGACCGTTCTTTGCGTTATGTCGTTACAGGACTGGGCCCTAAAACCAATGGCATTACTCAGGAATCAGGCTTTGACATTACTCCTGCTTCCGAGATCATGGCTATCCTTTGCCTTGCCACAGACGAGGAAGACCTGCGCCGTCGCATTGAGAATATCTTGTTAGGATTTACTTATGAAAATAAACCGTTCACGGTAAAAGATCTGGGCGTAGCAGGTGCTATCACCGTATTGCTGAAAGATGCCCTGTCTCCCAATCTGGTGCAGACCACCGAGCATACCGCAGCCTTTGTCCATGGCGGACCGTTTGCCAATATTGCTCATGGATGCAACTCCATTCTGGCCACCAAAATGGCAATGACCTTTGGCGATTATACCATCACGGAAGCCGGATTTGGTGCCGATTTGGGAGCAGAAAAGTTCTATGATATCAAATGCCGCAAGGCCGGTATTACTCCTAAACTGACAGTTTTGGTAGTAACGGCACGTGCCTTGAAGATGCATGGTGGCGTGTCCCAGGACAAGATAAAAGAACCCAACCTGGAAGCCTTGAAGCAGGGTATAGCCAATATGGATAAACATTTGCGCAATCTGAAATACTTCGGCCAAACGGTGGTTGTGGCTTTCAATCGTTATGGTGATGATGCCGATGAAGAAATAGCCTATGTACGCACCCATTGCGAGAAGAAAGGCGTGGGCTTTGCAGTGAATAACGCCTTTACCGATGGCGGCGAAGGAGCCAAGGAACTGGCGAAACTGGTAGTGAAGACTATTGATGAGAAACCATCTGAACCCTTGCAATATGCCTATGACGATGAAGACAGCGTAGAAACCAAGATCTCGAAAGTAGCTTGTAATCTGTATGGTGCCAGCATCATTACTTACAGCGCTGCTGCCCGCAAGAAGCTGAAACAACTTGTAGAATTGGGTTATGAGAAATTCCCCATCTGCATTGCCAAGACTCAGTATTCATTCTCTACCGATCCGAAAATTTATGGTGCGGTAGATAACTTTGAGTTTCATGTGCAGGACATTGTGATGAATGCCGGTGCCGGAATGTTGGTAGTGGTTGCAGGTGAAATTATGCGTATGCCGGGATTGCCCAAAGAGCCGCAGGCATTGCATATAGATATAGTGAATGGAGAAATAGAGGGGTTGTCATAACCCCTCATTTTTTTTATTCCTTTTTTTAGAGTACATCCTTTTATTTTCTTCGTCTTCCTTTAATAAAAGTTAGACGTAAACATGAAAATAAAATGGATAGCAGGCGGCCTGCTATGGACAAGTTTTTATCTGCAAGCAGCCGCACAGGAATATAAGTTATGGTATGACACCCCTGCCCATGTATGGACAGAAGCCCTTCCGCTAGGTAACGGAAGACTGGGTGCAATGGTCTTTGGCAATCCCGCCATAGAGCATATACAACTCAACGAAGAAACCATATGGGCAGGGCAGCCCAACAATAATGCCAATCCCGATGCACTGGAAAACATTCCCAAAGTGCGTCAACTGGTCTTTGAAGGAAAATATCAGGAAGCACAGACGCTCGCCACCGAAAAAGTAATGGCGAAAACCAATAGCGGTATGCCTTACCAGTCGTTTGGCGACCTGCATATTTCTTTCCCCGGACACGCCCGTTACTCCAATTATTACAGGGAACTGAGTCTGGACTCAGCACGTACCGTGGTGCGTTATGATGTAGACGGAGTAACCTATCAGCGGGAAACCCTTACTTCATTTGCCGATCAGGTGGTAATGATCCGTCTCACCGCCAGTCACCCCGGAAAGATAACTTGTAATGCAAACTTTACCACTCCCCATCAGGATGTAATGATTGCCTCGGAAGGAGAGGACGTTACCCTTTCGGGCGTATCATCTTTGCACGAGGGACTGAAAGGTAAAGTAGCTTTTCAAGGTAGAATGACCGCCCGTGCAAAAGGGGGAATGCGTCAATGTCGCGATGGAGTACTAAGCATAGAAGGGGTAGATGAAGCTGTGATCTACGTTTCTATTGCTACCAATTTCAATAATTACAAAGACATTACCGGCGACCAGGTGGAACGTGCAAAGAACTACCTGCACCGGGCCATCACAAAAGACTATCAGGCATCCAAGCAGGCACACGTATCTTTCTTCAAGAAATATATGGATCGCGTTTCCCTGAATCTGGGCACAGATAAATATGCCGATGTAACCACCGATATGCGTGTGCAGAACTTCAAGGAAACCCATGACAATTATCTGGTCGCCACTTATTTCCGCTTTGGCCGTTATCTGCTTATCTGCTCCTCGCAGCCGGGTGGGCAGCCTGCCAATCTGCAAGGCATTTGGAATGATAAGTTATTTCCTTCCTGGGACAGTAAATATACTTGCAATATCAACCTGGAAATGAATTACTGGCCTGCCGAAGTGACAAACCTCACCGAACTGCACGAGCCACTGATGCAACTCATTCGCGAAGTAAGCCAAACCGGGCGCGAATCGGCAAAAATCATGTATGGAGCCGATGGTTGGGTGTTGCATCATAACACCGATATATGGCGTGTCACCGGAGCCATAGACAAAGCTCCATCGGGAATGTGGCCACGGGTGGCGCATGGCTTTGTCGTCATTTGTGGGAGCGTTATCTCTACACGGGTGATGTGGACTTCCTCCGTTCCGCTTATCCTATCATGAAAGAAGCGGGTCTTTTCTTTGATGAAATTATGGTAAAGGAACCTTTACATAACTGGTTGGTAGTATGTCCCAGCAATTCTCCGGAGAACGTTCATGCCGGCAGTCATGGAAAAGCCACTACCGCCGCCGGATGTACATTGGATAATCAGTTGATCTTCGACCTTTGGAACCAGATCATCACTACCGCCCGTCTGCTGAATACCGATACGGATTTTGCTTCCCATCTGCAACAACGCCTTAAAGAAATGGCGCCCATGCAGGTAGGCCGTTGGGGGCAATTACAGGAATGGATGATGGACTGGGACGATCCGCAGGATGTACACCGCCATGTATCACACCTGTACGGCTTGTTCCCCGGTAATCAGATTTCTCCTTATCGCACTCCGCAGTTATTTGATGCGGCACGCACCTCACTCATTCATCGCGGAGATCCCTCTACGGGTTGGAGTATGGGATGGAAAGTATGTCTTTGGGCACGTCTGCTGGATGGCGATCATGCCTATAAGCTGATAACTGATCAACTGACCTTGGTGCGCAATGAAAAGAAAAAAGGTGGAACTTATCCTAACTTGTTCGATGCTCATCCGCCTTTCCAAATAGATGGTAACTTTGGATGTACGGCAGGTATCGTAGAGATGCTGATGCAGAGTCATGATGGTTTTATTTATTTACTACCCGCCTTGCCTTCGCTGTGGCAGGAGGGAAGCGTAAACGGAATCATTGCCCGTGGAGGCTTTGAACTCGATTTGAGTTGGAAGAACGGCAAAGTGAGCCGCTTGGTAGTAAAATCCCGCAAGGGAGGTAATTGCCGATTGCGTTCATTAACTCCACTGGCAGGTAAAGGGCTGAAAAAAGCAAAAGGTGAAAATCCCAATGCATTGTATGCCGTACCGGAAATATTGACTCCGATTATAAATAAAGAAGCCCGATTGAATAAAGTGGAATTGAAAAAAAACTTATCTTTATGACCTGGATACGAAAGCAGGTGCGGAGTATATAATAATAGGTAGATAGCGAATCATCCACCGTAGGGGCGGGGTTTGCCCGCCCGAGTACATAAAGCGAATTGTTATCGGGCGGGCAGACCCCGCCCCTACGGTGAACTGATAGCCAATTTTAGTTTTAACAAGTGGGATGGATTCCCTTTTTAACGCAGAAAAACAAAAAGAATAAATATGAAAAGAACAGGATTAAACATCATTTGGTCATTACTGTTAGCGGGCGGAATGTTCTCATGCACTGCCACTCCCAAACAGACAGAAGAAATAAAATGGAGTGAACGTATGGCACGTTCGGAGATGCAACGCTTCCCGGAGCCTTGGATGATAGAGAAAGCAAAGAAACCACGTTGGGGCTACACTCACGGATTAGTTGTAAAATCAATGTTGGAAGAATGGAAGCATACGGGCGACACCGCATACTATACCTATGCAAAGATATATGCCGACAGCCTGATAGACCCCGATGGAAAGATAAAAACCATGAAATATCTCTCTTTCAATCTGGATAATATAAACTCAGGCAAAATCCAGTTCGACTTCTATGCCCGTACGGGAGAAGAACGCTATAGAACGGCCATGGATACCCTTCGCAAGCAATTAACCGAACAACCCCGCACCGGCGAAGGCGGTTACTGGCACAAATTAATCTATCCGCACCAAATGTGGCTGGATGGCATTTTCATGGCATCTCCTTTCCTGGCACAATACGGAGAAACCTTTGGGGACACCACCGTGTATGCCGACATTGTGAATCAAATAACACTGATAGCCCGCAAAACTTACGATCCTAAGACCGGACTGTACTATCACGGTTGGGACGAAAGCAAGGAACAAGCATGGGCAAACCAGGAAACCGGCTGTTCACCCAACTTCTGAAGCCGTAGCATAGGCTGGTATGCCGCAGCCGTAGTCGATGTTTTGGATTATATGCCGCAACAATTCAACGGACGCGACAGCATCCTCGCCATCATTAACACTTTGGCACAGGGTATCGTGAAATACCAGGAACCCGAAACCGGAGTATGGTGGCAGGTTACCGACCAGAACAACCGTAAAGGAAATTATCTGGAATCTTCCGCTTCCTCCCTCTTTGTCTACTTCCTGTGCAAGGCTGTAAATAAAGGATACATTCCGGCGGAATATCAGGCTGCCGCCCAACGGGGCTTCAATGGTCTGATTAAGACTTTTATAAAAGAAGAACCCGATGGTTCGTACACCATTACCAACTGCTGTGCCGTTGCCGGACTGGGCGGTAAAGGGAACCGTGACGGAAGTTTTGCCTACTACGTGGGCGAACCGGTGATAGAGAATGATCCGAAGTCGGTAGGCGCCTTCATCCTGGCTGCCATAGAATATGAAAAACTCACCTCTCAAAATAATGAAAATGAATAAACGTGCTTTCTTTTCGGTATTGATTACCCTCCTGGCATTCCCGCTTTTGCTGGAAGCTGCGGCAGTATCCGTTACCACCCTGCGCACCGAGCAGATGGTGAATCCTATGGGGCTGGATACCGCCACTCCCCGTATGAGTTGGCAACTGGAATCCTCACAACAGAATGTGATGCAAACGGCTTACCATATACTGGTAGCTTCCTCTCCCGAACTTCTGGCGCAAGCCAAAGGCGACCTGTGGGACTCCGGCAAAGTATCGTCCGATGATTCCCAATGGATCACCTATCAGGGTAAACCCTTGAAAAGCAATCAGCGTGCTTATTGGAAGGTAAAAAGCTACACCACCCGGGGCGAAACCGAAAGGAGCAGTCCCGCCCATTGGAGCATCGGCTTACTGAAAGAAGCCCATTGGCAAGGCCGGTGGATAGGCATGGACAAAGCGGCTCCCTGGGACAGTGAAACCACTTGGAGCCGACTCAGCTCCCGCTATCTGCGCAAGGAGTTTGCCTTAAAGAAACAGGTAAAACAAGCCACCGTGCATATAGCCGGAATGGGTATGTACGAGCTATTTATAAACGGCCGGCGGGTGGGCGACCAAGTACTGGTTCCGGCTCCAACAGATTATCGTAAGACTATTATTTATAATACCTTTGATGTAACTCCACTGCTGTCTTCCCAAAATGCCATAGGCGTAACGCTGGGCAACGGACGTTTTTACACCATGCGCCAGCACTATAAGCCTTATAAGATACCCAACTTCGGCTACCCCAAACTGCGCTTGAACCTGATAGTGGAATACACTGACGGCACCCGTGAAACCATCTCATCGGATACCAACTGGAAACTGACAGCAGACGGCCCTATCCGCAGCAACAACGAATATGACGGCGAAGAATACGACGCCCGTAAAGAGCTGACCGGATGGACTACCCCCGGCTATGATGACCGCAACTGGACGAATGCGGAACGTGTCAGCATCCCCACAGGAACCTTGCGCGGAGCCATGGCGCCCAATATGAAAGTATTGCAGACTATTGCACCGTTGACTATCAATAAGGTAGGAGATAAGTACATCATGGATATAGGCCAGAACATGGTAGGCTGGGTACGGATGAAAGTACGCGGGGCAGCTGGTGATACCATCCGCCTTCGTTTTGCCGAACTTTTGCAACCTAGTGGCGAACTCTATGTAAGGAACTTGCGCGATGCCCGCGTTACCGATACTTACATCTGCAATGGCAGGGAGAACGGCGCCGAATGGGCTCCCCGTTTTGTATATCATGGTTTTCGCTATGTAGAAGTTACCGGTTGCAAAAATCCCAAACTGAGTGACTTTACCGGCGAAGTAGTAAGTGACGAAATGGAAATCTTGGGCGATTTCTCCTGCTCCAATGATATGCTGAACAGAATTTATAAGAATGCCTATTGGGGCATTCTGGGCAACTATAAAGGTCTTCCGGTAGACTGTCCGCAGCGCAATGAGCGCCAGCCCTGGCTGGACGACCGTGCCATGGGGCATGGGGCGAGAGTTATATATTCGAGAACGGCCCTCTCTATGCCAAGTGGACGCGCGATATTTACGAAGCCCAGCGCGAAGATGGCTGTATTCCCGATGTAGCCCCGGCATACTGGAATTATTACACGGATGATATGACCTGGCCCTACGCCCTGCCTTCTTCCTGCGATATGGTTTATACCCAGTTTGGCAACAAACAGCCGATAGAAAAATCTTATCCTCATATCAAGCATTGGCTGAAACATATGTGTGAAGAGTATATGACGGAAGATTATATCATCACCAAAGATAAATACGGTGACTGGTGTGTTCCCCCCGAATCCTTGGAACTGATTCACAGCAAAGACCCTGCCCGCCGGACAGATGTCTCACTGATAGCCACTGCCTATGCCCTGAAAGTATTGCAAACCCTGCATCGCTTTGCCGATGTGCTGGGACTGGAAGCTGACAAGCAGGAGTGGGAGGATTTGGAACATCGCATGAAGGATGCCTTCAATGCCCGGTTCCTCACCGTAAAACAAGGAACCTCACTCTATCCGGGACATACGCTCTATCCCGACAGTGTTTTCTATGGAAACAATACAGTGACAGCCAACATCCTGCCGCTAGCCTTCGGACTAGTCCCCAAGGAATATCAGGATGAAGTAGTAAAAAATGTAGTAACAGGTATCATAACTACCAACAAAGGGCATATCAGTTGCGGCGTGATAGGTGTGCAGTGGTTGATGCGCGAACTTTCCCGCAAGGGTCATGCCGATATTGCATGGCTGCTGGCTACCAACAAGAGCTATCCTTCATGGGGATATATGGTAGAACGCGGCGCCACTACTATTTGGGAACTTTGGAACGGCGACACTGCCAACCCCGAGATGAACAGTGTCAACCACGTCATGCTGCTGGGCGACCTTATTCCCTGGTGCTATGAGAATCTGGGCGGCATACGCAGCGACCGCCGCAGTGGAAAGGTCGGTTTCAAGCACATTATTATGAGGCCTAACTTCGATATACAGGACATCAGTTATGCCAACGTTTCTTACCGCACCCCATACGGAAAGGTGGTAAGCAACTGGAAAAAGACCCTCCAACATTTGGAATGGGACATTACTATTCCTGCCAATTCCACTGCCGAGGTGCATCTGCCCAATGGCAAAGTAGAACAGATAGGTTCGGGAAACTACCATTACAGCATAGCCATTACGCCTGTCCATCCGGCTATTGTGGCAGACCAGTTTCTGTATGAACAGGCCTCTTTTCCCGAATGCCACGGCGCTACGATTGTAGAATTGAAGAATGGTGACTTGGTGGCCTCTTTCTTTGGAGGCACCAAGGAGCGCAATCCCGATTGTTGCATCTGGGTATGCCGCAAGCCCAAAGGGGTAACCCGGTGGAGTGAGCCTTATCTGGCAGCCGATGGTGTGTTCAGTCCGGATGATCCCCAGGCAGTTCTTGCCGGTATCACTGCGGAGTCTACTCCGGCAAGTGCAGGCCCTGTGGCTTCTACTTTTGCAGGTGATAAGACGCGAGCACGCCGCAAGGCTTGTTGGAATCCTGTACTTTTCCAGATACCCGGTGGCGATTTGATTTTATTCTACAAGATAGGGTTGAAGGTAGCAGACTGGAGCGGCTGGTTGGTTCGTTCCCGCGATGGCGGAAAGACTTGGAGCAAGCGCGAACCGTTGCCTCAAGGTTTCCTGGGCCCCATCAAGAATAAACCGGAATATGTGGATGGCCGCATCATTTGCCCTTCCAGCACAGAAGGAGAAGGGGGATGGCGCATCTATTTCGAAATCTCAGACGATAAGGGCAAGACCTGGAAAAAGGTAGGCCCGGTAGAAGCGGAACTGAATGTGCCTACTGCCATGCGCAAAGCAGGTGTTTCCAATGTAGACGATCAGGAAGGAGGAGAAGCCATAAAAGGGGAGGGGGTAAAGCCTATTTATGCCATCCAACCCAGCATCTTGCGTCACAAGGATGGGCGTTTGCAAGTCCTTTGCCGCACCCGCAATGCACAATTGGCTACCTCGTGGAGCAGTGACAATGGCAACACATGGAGTAAAGTTACTTTAATTGATGTACCGAATAATAACTCGGGGACAGATGCCGTAACCATGAAGGACGGCACTCATGTACTGGTCTATAATGATTTCAGCACCTTGCCGGGTACTCCCAAGGGTCCTCGCACGCCCTTGTGCATCGCTGTCTCCGATGATGGCGTACAGTGGAAAAATGTTCTTACCCTGGAGGATAGCCCCATCAGCCAATATTCTTATCCTTCAATTATTCAGGGAAAAGATGGGAAACTGCATGTTATCTATACATGGCGTCGCCAGCGCATTGCCTACAAGGAAATAGACCTTAGCAAACTGCAATCAAAGTAATTTGTGTTCTCATTTCACCATCGGGCGGAAAATCTTCCGCCCGATGAATCGCTTTCCCCTCAACCCTTCTCCCCAAAAATTGTTTCCTTTGTTTTTCCCTTTATTTATAAACAAAAGAAACCCTTATGGAAAATTTCTTATCCTATATGGATTCCGTGGTGCACAGCTTGAAGTCCGTGTCCCATTTCTCCGCTGCCCACGTGTGCAGCAGTGCCCTGCATTCCTTTTCCTGTTTTCTGGAAGCAAAGAAGTGGGACAAGTCCGTGCAACGTCTTGATGGTTACCTTCTGCGTGCCTATGAAAGCTGGCTTTTGGGGAATAACCGTGCGGCCAATACCATCTCCACCTACATCCGTTCCCTGCGTGCCGTTCACTACCGCATGGCTGCGGAATATGATTTTAATCCCACCCCCTCCATCTTTAAGGATGTGTATACAGGCGTAAAGAGTACCGGCGGTCGCGCCCTTGCCCGGCGCACCTGTTCCCACCTGCTGGGTGGGGATGGCGTGTTGCAATCCGGCGGCACGGGGCAGCCTGACGCCCGCCTGCGTGTTGCCGCGGACTTCTTCTCCCTCCAGTTCCTGTTTTGCGGCATGCCCTATGTTGACTTGTACCATCTGCGCAAGGCGGACCTTCGAGGCAATGTCCTGACCTACCGCCGCCACAAGACCGGGGTGGAGATCTCCCTTGCCGTGCCTGCCGATGCCCTGGCATTGCTCCGCCGGCATGCCGATGCAGACCCCGCTTCCCCTTACCTTATTTCCATGAACCGCGGGGCATACAAGGCATTCCATGAAAATACCCCGGAAGCCGAGCTTGCAAATGCCATCTATTGCCATTCCCTGCGTATGTATAATGTGGAATTGCACCGCCTTTCCACCTTTCTGGCACTGGGGGAGAAGCTGAGTTCCTACAGCCCGCGTCACACCTGGGCTGATATTGCTTTCCACAACAATGTTCCTGTGGGGCTTATCAGCCGTGCGATGGGTCATACATCTATTCCTACAACAGAGTTTTATCTGAAACCTTTTGAAAGCGATGAGATAGGGAAAGCCAACAGTAAAGTAATCAGACTGGTGAAAGGAGGGGGTAAAATAACCAAGTCTGCGTAATTGTCTGTATCACAGCCTGTTAAAGGCGCATTACTTCCTAAGTAACGGAGAAACTTGTTCTGCCTGCAAATTTCACGTTTTAAAACTAATCACACAAGAAAAAGGGGAATTATTTTCATGGCAAACACAAAAAATTAATATTTGGGGCACAAATAATTCGGAAAACTACATAAAGATTCTTATCCTGCCATTTTTTCGACACGATAAATTGCTTTCCATGTTCATTCTTTGACGATGGTTAAGCCTTTATATCCTTAATCCTGATAAAATCAGCCCAATATCGGTCTTTCGTTATCGGATTCTTCCTCCCTTCGTCCGTCAGAATGACAGATGCCCTGCCTCCGTTACTTAGGAAGTAACGGAAATTATTTATATCATAAATATAAACATAACCATATACAATAATCACTATGACCCCAAAGGACTGTAAAAACGTAATTATCCTTACAGGAATGAGTTTGACGCTTCTCTTTTCCTCCTGTGAAAAAGATGATGACATTCCTGATCCCGTTCCTTCTCCTCCCACTCAAGGAGCCTTGCAGGTTACTACGGATTGGAGTGCTTGCCCCGATGCCGGCCTGCTTCCTTCCGGATATATCCTGCGCCTTGGTGCAACTTCACAGACCGTTAAGGATAAGGTTTATGACTATCCCACGTTGCTGGATCCCGGCAAGTATTCCCTATTGGCTTATAATGAAGCCGACAGGGTCACCGTCAGCGGAGCCACCGCCACCATAGATGTAACGGCCGATGGTACATTGGAACCTTTGCCCGGATACCTGTTTTCTGCCGCAGCGGAGGTAGGCATAACCGCAGGCGATACCCTGCAAGCCACCTTGAAGATGCAGCCACATATCCGTGAACTCACTTTGAAGTTGGCACTTGCCGCAGGTGATAAAGACCGTATCCTTGGCACTTCCGCCACCCTGTCGGGCATTGCCTCCGCTTTCCGTCTGGGGGATGGCGCCATCCTTTCCACTTCGGGAGCATCCGTCGTTCCTGTTTTCTCCATCATTCACCGGGATAAGGGCCGTGCCGCCGGTGATGCCTTCCTTTCCGCTACTGTGCGTATAGCAGGTATAGTGACAGGAGAGAAGCAAGAACTCACTCTGGCGGTAACCTTGTCAGACGGCACCCGGCAGGAATTGGAAGCCGACCTTAGCGATAGTCTGGAGGATTTCGGAGATGAATACATCCCTTTGGAACTGGAAGCGGAATTAATCCTTCCCGTCCGTGCAGGAATCGGTGCCACCATCGGAGGCTGGAAGCGTACGGATGAATACATAGAGATAGAACAGGGAAAAAGGAATAACCACATAGATAAAAAAATAATTCCGCGAACGGATTAACTATATAAATACAAGAAAATATGAAACTATACACCTATATATGTATCCATGCCGCCTTTCCATTGCTTTGCCTTGGCATGTGCGGTTGCAGCACTGAGGACAATTCATTGCCTCCCGGTGGTGATATCCCCCTTTCCCGCACCGCGCTTTGCGTATCGGGTAAGATTGACTTCCCAAGCTCTGCTCGCGTGTCAGACAGCTCTTGGGAAAGGGGCGACCGCATCGGCATCTTTATGGTGGAAGCAGGCAAAGCACCTATTGTCACCTATATCGTAGGAGATGCTTTTAACCGTAGCTATACCTATTATGGAACAGACGGCGTATTCTCTCCCTCCGCCGCCACGGACACCATTTGGTTTCCGCAAGACGTAGCGCAGAAAGTAGACTTTATAGCCTATTATCCTTATACCCACAGCGTGGATAGCGATAATCCTTCACTTTCCATCAACCTTTCCGCCTCGCAAACGGATTACCTGTATGCCGCACGCGTATCGGGTTGCGACCGCACAAAGCCTGCGGTTTCCCTTTCCTTTGTCCATCTGCTGGGCCGCGTGAAAGTGGAGTTGATAGCAGGCGAGGGGATGGACGCATCCGCCCTTTCGGGTGCAACGGTTTCGTTATCGGGCGTTCCCGTCTCCGCCACCTGTTCATTGGTGGACGGCTCATTGGCTATAGATGGAAACAGTTCGGGTATGCTTCCCTTAACCGGAAACTCCACGCTTGTGCTTCCTTCCTCGGGTTCGGGTCGCAGCTTGGTCATTTCCCTTCCGGGTGTTGATGAAGCCTTTTCCTGGGAAATCCCTTCGGACAAGTTCTTCCGTGCAGGTGAAAGCACCGTCTACCATATCACATTGAAGACGAAAGCGGAAGAAGTACCTGATGATCCCGTGGAGCCTGACGCCCCGGACACTCCCGACGATCCTGCCCCCGACCCCCGGATAGAACTATCGGTCACCTCGCAGGTCGTTGACTGGATTCCGGGCGGCAGTGAATCGGGCAGTGCCGACTGACAATAACAATAAAGTAAAAACCAATAAAAACGAAAAGAACATGAGAACAGCAGTATTTATGACTATGGCGGCCGCCGCACTGGCATTGGCGGGTTGCAGCAATGGTGGGAATGAAGAAATAGATAATTGGAATGGTGAAATCCGTTTGGGTAGCGGCCTGATAGTTCAGCAGTCTCGTTCCAATAATGGGGATGTTCCCGACAAGCAGATCGCAGAGGGGCAGACAGTCAAGGTTTTTGTTACAAAGAAATCATCAGACACCGGTACTGCCTATTCCGGCTATACGCAGGAAATGACTGCCGATGGCAGTGGAGGATTGACAGGCGGGACTTCCATGTTTTATCCGGAAAGTGGCGAAGGCGTGAATATCCGTGCCTACCATCCGGCAGATGCAGGTATAACTTTCACAGTAAAAACAGACCAGAGTGGCAATAACGACAAGGACTATTTTGCCTCAGACCTGCTTTATTCGGCAAGCCAAGACTATGCCCGTCAGAAAGAAGCCCATTCTCTCAGTTTCAATCATCAGCTTTGCAAGCTGACTTATGAGTTGACTCAGGGTGACGGTAGTCCCAGTCTTACCAATGCCAAGGTGCAATGGCTCAATGTCGCTACTGCCTGCAGCTTCGATACTTCCACCGGTGTGGTATCTGCAACGGTAGATGACAGCAAGGCTATAACTTCCGTCACTCCCCATTCCACTTATGGTGCAGTGGTCGTTCCCCAGACGGTAACAAGTGGCACCAAGATGCTGCAAGTAACCCTTGCCGATGGAGGAATATTGACCTATACTCCCGGCGAAAACCAGGTGCTCGATGGTGGCAATGTGTATAACTACACCATCACGGTAAATTTGACAGGGCTTGTGGTTACATCAGCTATTACTCCTTGGACTTCTGTTAGTAAGTCGGGCACTGCCACTATGGAATAATATTAAATTAAGAAAAAGAAAAGCGTTCTTTGGTTTGTTGTAAAAGGGAAAATCCCTATCTTTGTCTTACTCAAATAAAAATGAAAGGGCATAGATATGGATAATACACTCAAATTAACGGAATCCTATTGGGAAATGCTGAAATCACTCAGCGACGAAGTGAAGTTGAGACTTGCCACTCGTTTGACTGCCTCTGTTATAGAGGGAAAAGCGAATAGTGCGGATAAGACGGAAGAAATGTTGCGAAAACATTTCAATGTATGGAAAGATGACCGGAGTGCCGAACAGATAATAGAAGACTTGTACGCAAGCCGTCAAAGTTCAAAAGCACCTTTAAACTTTGATTGACATGAAGTATTTGTTGGATAGTAATATTTGTAACTGAGAATGTCAAGCATCTGAACCGTATTGAAAATATTCAAATTGAAAATTGGGTAGTGAAGACTAAATAATATTTCCCTTTGTTCGGTTGGATTTGCAATCCATCCGCCTCCTACACAACCTTTCAAAAAGAACGCTTATAGTTTTACATATAAAAACCTATAAGCTCAATGATTCAAACCAAATTATACCCCTCCCGTCTATGTTTGCTCATGGCAGCCATAGCAGGACTTTGTACCTCCTGTTCAGACATCACGGACAGTGGGGGAAACACCTCTTTACCCAATGGCAGATACCCCATGACGTTCAGCGCCGCCGTAGACGGCCTGACCGTGAGCCGTGCCGCCACAGGCAAAGACACATGGACGGTAAACGATGAAATAGCCATCTCCGTAGATGGCGGCACCAGTAACGAAAAATATAAGATAACCAGTATATACTCTACCGATGGCACCGGAACATTGTCACCTTCCACTACCGGCGAGTGTTGCTATTGGCAACAGAACAAAGGCCAGCAAATACTGGCATGGTATCCCGCCGTCGGTGCGCCGGACCCTTCTGCAAATCCATCAACTTCTTACGTTGATATCAGCAACCAGCAGAACGGTTTCTCCGACTTCGATTACCTGACCGCCAATGTCACCACCAACTTTACCACCGATGCCGTAAGCTTGTCCTTCAAACACCAAATGGCAAAAGTGAAATGCACCTTGGCGGCAGGCGAGGGTATAAACGATACCGACCTCCAATCGGCCGAGGTAAAGATAAGCGGTTATACCCAAGTAACCTTTACCAAGGGTACATTAAGCGGTATAGGCGATAACGGCTGGATTACCCCCGGCAGCGACAAGGAAGCCCTCGTTGTTCCGCAGGATATGGCAGGCAAGCAGTTCATCAAAGTAACCGTAGGTACAGGCAATACCGCCCGCGATTACTACTATACTCCCGGCGAGAATAATGCCGCCCTCGAATCAGGCAAGGCATATACCTATGCTATTACCGTAACGAAAACCGGATTGGAAGTAACGGTGACCGGCAACGGTGCATCATGGGGCAGTGAAAGTTCATTGGGCGACAGCTCTCCCTCAGAGATAGCCTATCAAGTGACTATTCCGCAAGTGGAAGGTATGCCGATCTTTACCAAAACCAATCTTTCGTCCAAGGCGAAAGATGATATCTATACAGTGTCCGATGCTTCTTTCAGCATCAGCTACACCGTACCTACGGACGACAAAGGCATGACGGGTTTTACCCCCCCCCGCGGCTTGTGCAACGTAGAGCGTAAATTATCCAGTGAAGGGAATGGTACCAACACCTATACATTCACCTACACCAACATCCATTCGGACATATTGCTCACTTACGGCCCATACGCCCAGATGGGTGACTTTTATTGCCGGGCTGCGGATGGCACAGGCTATGTGGTGCCCGGCGATGCAACCCTGACGGATACCCAGAAAGCCGCCTGCCTGGGCATCGTTCTGAAAGCCGGTAAAGACGACAGCGGCAACTGGAAAGACGAAGGCAACTACACCTTGAAAGGTACTGATACAAAACTGACCGATTTTCACGGTTACGTTCTTGCCTTGTATGATGCCGCAGCCAGTGATGGCGATGGGTCTTTGGTGCAATCGTTTGGATGGGGCCCTAATGAGGGAATATATATTGGTACTGACCAATCGTGGGGCGCTCTTTTTTGCGGCTACATAAATACGCAGATTATAAAGGAGTATGCAGAGCGCAATGAAAAAGACCTTGCCACTACTTTTGCCGCCACCTATTATGCTACGGATGGTTACGAAGCGTATGAAAACGGTAAATATGCTTCTCCTTCCAACAGCAGCGGTTGGTTTTTCCCTTCTGCCGGGCAGTGCTGGTATTGGGGTCAGAACAAAGAATCCTTGTTGGCTGCCATGAAAAAGGCCAGTGGAAATGACAAGTATGATTGGGGTGAAACCTACTGGTCCAGTTCAGAGAATAGTTACAATGGTGGCTACAGTGCCTGGTTTATGCGTTCCCGTACTGGCGGTATGGAATCCCTTAGTAAATACAACCCTATCTGTGTCCGTCCTCTTTTAGCATTCTGATTCCTTAAACAGTAAAGAACATCATCATGAAAAAAGAATTGATTCATCTTGTTTTTGCAGCCGTCTTGTTCGCCTCCTGCACCGGCGAAGACGCCTTTGCGCCCCATGTCCCCGTGCAGGCGGCGGATGCCCTGTCGGTAAGTGTCAGCGTAGGGCGTTTTACCAACGCTGACAATAGCTCCGACAGTCGTGCCAGCGATAGTGCCGATGGCAATACCCTCAGTTTTGAGGGTGGTGACCGCATAGGCATCACCGTGTTGGATGCGGACGGAAATCTGCTCTATGATAATATCCCCTACACATACAGCGGTTCATCGTGGAGCTTCGATTCGGGCAACAACGAAGGTAAGGCAGCTTGTTACCATGATAGTAAAGCCGCCACTTACATCGCCTATTTTCCTTATAGCAAAGATGCTGACGGCATCTTGACGGTGAAAGGATTGAAAACCCAATTCCCTCCCAAATTGGACCAACGCAAGCCGGAAGACTTCCGCGCTTCCGACCTGTTGGTTTGGACCTCCTCCGGGCAATCGGTACAGAGGTCACTGACGGTTGAGTTTACCCATGCCTATTCATTGCTTTCTTTCTCTCCATTGGTAAAGTTCAAAAGCAATCTGGGAGAAACAGTCTTGTATATTCCCGATGTATATAGCAGCATCAGTTTCACTCTCTCTGCCGGAACCTTTATTCCTTACCGGGTTGCCGACGGCAGCTTCCGGATGATTGTGGCTTCGGAGAACAATGCGGATGTCCGTTGGGTTTTTGAGAATGGGGGCAAACCTTATGGCGGTACGATTACCGGCTTTACTTCGGCTGAAAATACCCGTTATACGTTTACCTCTACGAAGGATATTGGTGATTATAAGTTGGAGAACGCCCGGATTGGTGACTTT
>Ga0192241_10173_pt1 | contig 35617 bp, 25 predicted proteins | sample Koala_Koa27_I3_FD_131239 | JGI IMG/M metagenome (GOLD analysis project Ga0192241, IMG submission 131239) | Enriched cells from koala feces incubated with labeled cellulose particles, San Francisco Zoo, California, United States - Koala_Koa2-7_I3 ... | reverse complement strand
ACTGAATAACGTAAAACGCTACGTACGCAACGGTTCCATCATCACCTTCCACGACTCTCTGAAATCGTGGAACAACGGGAATCTGCAATATGCCCTCCCCCGTGCCATCGAATTTCTGAAAGCGGAGGGCTATGAATTCAAGGTATTTTAATGGAAAAGCTCCTCTCCTCAGACCGAATTAAAGCCGAAGCACTACGCCTCGGCTTTTCCGCCTGCGGACTGGCGCCTGCCGAAGCTGTGGATGAAACTGTGGCTACCGCCTTCCGTCAATGGCTGGCGGACGGTTGCCAGGGGATGAAACTGTGGCTACCGCCTTCCGTCAATGGCTGGCGGACGGTTGCCAGGCAGAGATGGCGTATATGCAGAATTATGAGGATAAACGGCTGGTGTTGGCCAGATAATCCGGATTGGAATATTCAAAGCCGCGGATGTGGTTGAAAGTATGGTTGCCGATGCGGTGTCCGTGTTCTACCACCATCCGGTATTCGTCCGGGTGTTTGCGGATATTGTCGCCTACCATGAAGAAGGTAGCTTTAATATCGTGTTTCTTCAGTAGCTCCAGTACCCAAGGGGTAACTTCCGGGATAGGGCCATCGTCAAAAGTCAGGTAGACTGCCCGTTCGTTTGGGTCCATCCGGAAGATGGCTTGTGGATACAGCGCTCGGAAGAACCAAGGTGGTTGTTCTATAAACATAAGAGTCTTTATTAATAAGTAACAGGTAATAAGTAATAAGTAATAAGTAATAACCGTGCGGCTTATGGCGCAGCTTATTACTTATTACTTAATACTTATTACTTAGTTTTTATTTCCCTTTCATTCTCGCAACATACTCATTGTATAGCTGGTCGAGTTGTTCCGAGTAATGTTTAGCCAATTCTTCTGATTTGTATTTCTCCATCAGGCGTACTTCTGCGTCAAGCAGTCCTGCGTTGTACATGAAGTTTTCGCTGGCAATGGAAAGTTGGTAATCAGTCAGGCTGAGATACCAGATCATGTATTCGAGAGACTTGTTGGCAAGTTCGTCGATGATCTTGTTCGCTTTTTCGTTTTGTCCCAGCTGGTAGTAGGCTTCCGCCATTTGGAAGGCGCCGTTTGCCCAGTCATACGGTACGTTGTATGACGGGATCATCTTCTCGGCGTAGTCGAGTGCGGCGAGTGCCTTGTCTTTTTTGCCTTCTTTGATGAGCTGTCCTACGAGCTGTGTGAAGATGCGCCGGTGTGTGTAGCACATACGCATTACGTTTTCGTCGATATAGATGCCCGGTTTCTCGATGCCGCCGAACTTGAACTTGTTCATCAGGTTGTCGTACATCTTTTCGCTGTCGATCTTGCTGTTCAGCTTGTCCGTATCGAACGGAGTGAAGCGGTATGCCAGACCTTCCTGCGTGAAGTGGTTGTCCATGCCGAGGTGGTTTTCACTGCCTACGGTGATAGCCATGTAGATGGGACGTTCCCAGTTGGCGTTGGCAAGCATTTCGAGCATCATCAGTTCGCTCTTGTAGAGGGCGCGTTTCGGGTTGCCGTTGGCGTCTCTCAGCAAGATGGTCATGTATTCGGGGATGGAGTCGCCCAGCGCTTCCGGTATTTTCATGCCGGAACGGCGGACAGCTTCCTTGTCGATCTTCATTACGATGCTGTCGGTAGGGATGACGCGCAGCCCTTCCTTATCCGAACGAACCCAGTATTTGAGGATATTCTTCAGTTCATACGGGTTTTCTCCGAACTGTTCTTTCAGTTCGTTCATCGCTTCCGGATTTCCGTTTTCGAGCGCGCTGTCTGCCTGTGCATACATCTGGTCAATATTCTTCTTTACTTCCGGACGGATGGGGATGTATTCGTTCTGGCCTTCGACGTATTCCACACGGTCCCAAGTGATCGGGAGTGACGGAGAGTCGTAGGCGGGACGTTTCATCTGGTCGATGTACCAGTCGGTTTGCAGGTAACTGAGGTTACAGGTACGTGCATCGGTACGGAAACCTTCTGTCTCCTGATTGTACCACAACGGGAAAGTATCGTTGTCACCATTGGTGAAGATGATCGGATTTCCTTCTTCCTGCAAGGTCATCAGATAGTTCTGACCGAAGTCACGGGCAACAAAGCGTCCTCTACGGTCGTGGTCGTCCCATGTCTGTCCGGCCATTTGGATGGGGACAAGCAGACAGAGTACTGATGCGAGAGCGGCAGCCGGAACTTCTTTCATCTTGCAGTAATCGCGTAACATACGGATGATACCTGCGACTCCCATACCTACCCAGATGGCGAAGGCGTAGAACGAACCGGCATACGCATAGTCACGTTCACGCGGCTGCGCAGGTGTCTGGTTAAGGTAGAGCACGATGGCGATACCTGTCATAAAGAACAGGAAGAACACCACCCAGAATTGCTGGATACCCCGCTGGCTGTGGTATGCTTGCCAGAAGAGTCCGATCAGGCCGAGCAGCAGCGGCAGGCAGTAGAATACGTTGTGTCCTTTGTTGTTTTTGAGGTCCTGCGGAAGCAATTCCTGGTTGCCCACCAGCAGATTGTCGATAAACGGGATTCCGGTGATCCAGTTACCGTGTTCTATTTCTCCGCTGCTCTGAATGTCGTTCTGCCGTCCGGCAAAGTTCCACATAAAGTAGCGCCAGTACATGAAGTTGAGCTGGTAGGAGAAGAAGAACTTGATGTTTTCCCATTGGTTCGGTACGTTCACCATCACCATTTCGCCGCATTGGTCGTATGGGACGTCATGCCCCTTGATGTCTACCCACTGCTTGTAGAGTGAGGAGTGCGCGGAGCTGTACATACGGGGGAAAAGCATATTTTGCGCGTATTCGTATTCGATACGTCCCGGCAGTTCGATGTATGAGTCTTTTTCGTCCGGTGAGGTTTTTTCTTTGCGGACGTATTTGCTTCCCGTCTGTGACTGGCGGGGGACGCAGTATCCGTCTTTCACGTCGAGTGCCACTTTCGAGGAGAAAGCAGGACCGTAGAAGAGAGGACGGGTTCCGTATTGTTCACGGCCGAGGTATTCGCCCAGCGTGAAGATATCTTCCGGAGAGTTCTGGTCCATCGGTGTGTTGGCGGTAGAACGGATCACGATCAGTGCATAAGAGGAATAACCGATTACGATCATCATGGTGCACAGCAATGCCGTATTCATGGTACGGGCGGAGATGCGCCATTTCTCTTTGATCTTTTCCTGTACTTGCGGAGCAAGGTAGATGCCAAGAATTGCGATCACTACGACACCGATAAGGATGCTGCTTACGCCGTGTCCGTAGAATGGAATACCCAGCAGGGCGATGGTCAGAATGAATGAGATGGCCATGCGGAGTCTGCTCTTTTCGGTGTAGCTTTCGTACACACCCCAGATAAGGGCGGCGGCGAGCAGAATGATATAGACAACGACGCCGGAGTTGAACGACATGCCGAGTCCGTTGACAAACAGCAGTTCGAACCAGCCGCCGACTTTAACGATACCGGGCACGATGCCATAAAGCACGGCTGCTACGAGTACGCCCGATCCGAGCAGGGCGAGCAATGAGCCTTTGGCAGTGGCGTTCGGAGTTTTCTTGTAGTAGTACACCAATACGATTGCCGGCAGACAGAGGAGGTTCAGCAAGTGAACACCGATACTCAGTCCGGTCAGATAAGCGATCAGGATTAGCCAGCGGTCGCTGTGAGGCTGGTTGGCCACATCTTCCCATTTCAGAATCAGCCAGAATACAACGGCTGTAAAGAGGGAGGAGAAAGCATATACTTCGCCTTCTACGGCAGAGAACCAGAAGGTGTCGCTGAAGGTGTAGACCAGTGCGCCGACCAGTCCGCTACCCATGACAGTGATAAGTTGTCCTTTCGTGATGTTGTTCTCGTCGGTGATTACCAGTTTGCGTACCAGATGGGTGATGCTCCAGAAAAGGAACAGGATACAGGCACCGCTCATCAGTGCGCTCATGTAGTTTACCATCTTCGCTACGGTGGTTACATCGGAGGCGAATTGAGAGAACAGGTTCGCTACCAGCATGAAGAAAGGTGCGCCGGGCGGGTGTCCTACTTCCAGTTTATAACCGGTAGTTATAAACTCGGGACAGTCCCAAAAACTTGCGGTCGGTTCTATTGTCAGGCAGTAGACCGTTGCCGCAATGATGAATGTAATCCAACCCACGAGGTTGTTTATAGTTCTGTACTGTTTCATTAGCGCTATCTAGATTTTTCGTTAAAAAACAGATTACGTGGGCGCAAAGATAGTGATTTGTAAGGATAATGAGGCAGAAAGTAAGAAATATTAAGTAACAGAAAGGTGATTTACTTTATCTTATGCCCTTTTAGTGAAACGGGGGAATCACTAAACAGTATAAACAACAGTAGGTATAAAGATACTAATTTTGTATCTTTTATATTAAGCATTGAATCATTTATTGGTCAATAATACTTGCGTTGTCAGACATTAATAGCTGACTTCTCAACTGTTAATACCTGAGATGTCAACTATTAACATCTGACATCTCAATCATTAACAGTTGAGAAGTCAGTTGTTGCTGCTTGATGTGACCGTTGTAAATGACTGATATGCGGTGCAGCCGTTCTTTGATGTAGCACCGGCAAATGAATGTTTAGTGATGATGATGATGTTCACCGAGAACGCGGTGTGGCAACGTGCCGTGTCCCAGCAGTTCGATAGGGCAGTTGAAGTTTCTTTCCAGCCATTCTGTGGAGACGCCCGTGTCAGGGTGGTAATCCAGTGTCTCGTTGACGCAGGCAATGGATTTCACTTGTTGCAGTACAGTGCCGATGTCGTGACTGACAAGGATGATGGCGCATTCTTTGTTAATCTCCGACAGCAGTTCGTAGAGCCGGGCTTCGAAGCGTTTGTCGATATACGTGCTGGGTTCGTCAAGAATCAGTACCGAAGGGTCGGAGATGATGGCGCGTCCCAGCAGTGCACGTTGTAGTTGCCCGCCGCTAAGCTGCCCGATGGAACGGTGTTCGAGTCCTTCGAGTCCCATACGGGCGATGATATGCTTGCCTTTTTCTCTTTGCTCGGGAGTGAAGCGGGAGGTAAGGGATTTCTGGATACTTAGTCCGGAGAGTATCACTTCCTCTACCGAAATCGGGAATTTCCGGTCGATGGTGCTATATTGCGGCAGATAGCCGAGGGAAAGTGAAGAATTGGAAGTGGAAAGTTGAGAGTGGGAGGATACTTCTGTAGGGGCATGGAAGTTGATTTCTCCGGCTGTCGGTTTCAGCAGACCGAGGATGCACTTGATGAGTGTTGTCTTACCGCCTCCGTTCGGACCGATGATGCCCAGAAAGTCCCGTTCGTAAACGTTCAGGTTGACGTCGTGGAGTACGGTACGGCCGTCGTATCCGGCAGCAAGGTTCTTTATTTCGATAATCGGTTTCATATTTGGAGAATTACTTCGTTTATGTATCATTCGGTCATTAACGCTATGGAGGCCCGTTGTTATTCGGGGTCCATAGGGGTGAGAGCTTTGGCTACGTTCAGCATTTCCGTTTCCCAGTCGTAGCTTAACGGGTTGATGGGGACTACCTTTGTGCCGGTTTGCTGTGCGATGGTTTCCGCGTTGCGCTTGTCGAACTCCGGTTGGACGAAGATGACGTTTACTTTCTCCGATTTGCACAGGTCTATCAGTTCTTTCAGATGGGCGGGCGAAGGTTCCTTGCCCCCTTCTTCGATTGAAATCTGATGCAGGCCGTAGTCACGGGCAAAGTAAGAGAGAGCCGGATGGTAAATCATAAAGGCTTTGGCCGATTCCGGAGCGGAAAGTTGCCGGCGGATAAGGCTGTCGGTGTGCTGGATACGTTGGCAGAGGGAGTCGTAACGTGCCAGATAATATGCTTCGTTGGGCTTGTCGAGCATACAAAGTGCCTTGAAGGTGTTTCCGGCAAGGATGAGGGCGTTGGTGGTAGAGTTCCAGATATGCGGTTCTACGGCGTGGTTGTGCCCGTCGTGGTCATGATGTCCTGCTGCGTGGTTGTGCTCACCGTTGTTCAGAATCAGGTCTATACCTTTCGAGGTGTCGAATACTTGGATATGAGGGGTGTTATTCATCAGTCGGTCCATCCAGGTCTGCTCAAAGCCGATGTAGCCGATGCGGAGATAGGCTTTGCTGTCTCCCAGAGAGACAAGTTGCTGAGGAATAGGGTCGTATGTCTCCGGACTGGAACCTTTCGGGACCATGCTGACTACCGTGAATTTATCACCGGCAATCGCTTCCGTGAAGTAGCGCTGCGGTTCGATAGTGACGGTAATGACCGGTTTCGCTTCTTCGCTGCCGCTTGCTTTGGACGTGCGACCCGTGCAGGCTGCCAACAGGAGGCAGGAGCCGAGAAGAAGGAGTGTTTTCAAATCTTTTAGTTGTTGTTTCATGACTATTGTATTAATATCGGGGGTTGATTCTGTTCCAGTTTTCGGGCACGTAGTATTTCCCGCTTTCCTCCCGGAGGACCGGGAAGGCGCTCTACGATAAAGCCTGCGGCCTGCAGCATACGTCGGATGACTCCTTTGGCACAATAAGTGGTGAGGATGCCTCCTTCATTTAATAAAACATATAAACGGTTAAATAGTTCCTGCGACCACATTTCCGGCTGCTTTTCCGGAGCGAAGGCGTCGAAATAGATAACGTCGAATGATAATGGAGAATGGCTACGCTGTGTAATGGTGCGGTTTATTGTCTGTTGTCCATTTTCTACTCGTTCATTAACCCATTTATTGACGTCGGCTTGTACTTTGCAAAGAGTGAAGTTGGGGGTAAAGGATATTTCTTCTTCCCACGGTGATGTATGAATCGCTCTGAACAGGTCGGTGGCTGCTGGTTGTTCTATATATCCCAGTTGCTCCACCATCTGCCATTCCAACGGATAGAGTTCAAGTCCTGTATAATATACGTTACGTCCGCTTCTTTCTGCTTCTTCAAGTGTAAGCCAAGCATTCAGCCCCGTTCCGAAACCGATCTCCAGAATATGCGGGGAGGGGGCAGCGGAGGCTTTCAGTCCCATGTTGATGAAAATATGCTGGGACTCCGTACGTGCTCCTTTGGTCGAATGATAATGTTCATTCAATTCCGGAACAAATAGGGTGGCGCTCCCGTCATCAGTCTTTTCAATCACTCTTTTCATCTCAAAAAACTTATTACCTATTACCTGTTACTTATTACCTATTATTTCATCCCGCAACGACGTTCCATGCGCTTTCCAGTACGTACAGAAGCAGAATGTAACGTATCAGTTTGCCGACAAACATGGAGGCGGTGGTGAGCCATATATTACTTCGCATAAATCCCAGTGCGATGGAGATCACCTCTCCGATGGCCGGCAGGAAAGCGAAGAATGCCATCAATGCTCCTTTCCCTTGCAGGAATTTCACCATCTTGTCTACTTTCTCCTTCTTTACTTTGAAGTATTTCTCAATCCAGCTTATTTTGCCCAGACGCCCCATATAGTAGCAGGTCATTCCGCCTGCCGTATTGCCAAGGGTGGCAGCCAATATACAGGCAGTGGGTGGCAGTCCGAGTTTTACCAGTGCTACCAACACCAGTTCGGAACTGAATGGTACAATACTCCCTGCGAGTAAGGCCGAGATAAACAATCCCGGAAGTCCCCATTCGATGAGGAGTTGTATCGTTGAATCTATAAAAGCGTCCATACGTTAAAACCAAATAAAAGGATGAGGCAGACCGTGGCAACAATGAAGAATATATTCGATGTTTTATTGTTGGTCAGCACAAAAAGGTGGCCGATCAGTATGCTGTTGCTTATCATGAGCAACGGCAAGAGATTGCTGCATTGTGACGGCTGTAGCACAATCAGTACGAAGAGAAAGAGTGTTACGTCTATGAGAAACTGTAAATAGGCGCGCGTGCGTATCTTATCTTCGAATCCGGCAACGACGCAATGAGCGGCGCTGACGATGAACAACACAAGCAGATAACCGAGAGTCGCCAGTTCCCACGGCTGGAGTATCTGTAGGTTGAATATGTCTCCAAAAGTGGCCAGCTCTTTGAAAGGATGATAGAACAGCTCCATCTGATCATAGAAGAAAGCGTGTCCGAACAGCATCCAGTAGGGCATTGTCCATCCTACCAGCGCGCCACAGAAACTACGGAACGTAAGTGACTGAAAGCGATGCGCCTCAAACAACCAGAGCACCGAGAAGAAGGTGAGCTGGGGAAAGAGAATGCTCCCTGCACCGATAAACAGGAACGAGTAGAACAGATATCCTGACGCCTGCGACTGCTGGTAACTTTTGAACAGGAAATAGATGGAGAATAAAAAGGCTATGGCGGCAACGTTTCCGGCATATAGAAGGTGCATCTCCGGACAGACGGTGACCAGCAGAAAATAGATGGCTGTCTGCACGGAAGCCCGCATACGGATGATACTGAACCGGTTGTTCAGCTCGATCAGGAAATAGCCGATAGCCGCGTAAATCAAGAAACTGACAAGATGCTCCGCCCATGCGGGGAGCAGCAACGTGCGGGCAGACTGCCAAAGCACGGAACCGCCTTCTTCGCCCGCTGTCATGGTGAGTTCGGGCAATAGGGCAGAGGTCAGCACCCAACAAAGGGTGCAGATGAAAATCGCAGCAGGGAGTGTCCACCGCCCTGCTGTGACCAGACCTTGTAGTCTCTTGCTTTTCATTATAAGTCGAATCCGATATCGCGACGGAAATACTTCTTGTCGAAGTCGATCATATCTGCCACTTTATAGCTCTGTGCCAGCGCTTCTTCCTTCGTTGCGCCATAAGAGCAGACAGCGATCACACGTCCTCCGTTCGTTACGATTTGTCCGTCCTTCATGGCTGTTCCGGCATGGAAAATGATGCTTTCGGTAGCGGCAGCCTGTTCCAGACCGCTGATAGGGAAGCCTTTTTCGTATGCTTCGGGATAACCGCCGCTGACAAGGATCACACAACCTGCCGAGCGCGGGTCCATGACCAGTGTCTTTTCGTGGAGGTTGCCTGCGGCTGTACCTTCCAGCAACTCCACGAGGTCGCTCTGAATGCGGAGCATCACGCTTTCCGTTTCCGGGTCGCCCATGCGGACGTTATATTCAATCACCATCGGTTCGCCTTTCACCCGAATCAGTCCGAGGAAGATGAAGCCTTTGTAGACGATGTTTTCTTCTTTCAGTCCGTTGATGGTAGGTTCGATGATGCGGGTACGTACTTTTTCCATGTATTCTTCGTCGGCAAAAGGAACCGGAGTCACGCTGCCCATACCGCCTGTGTTGAGTCCTTTGTCGCCTTCACCGATACGCTTGTAGTCTTTCGCTACGGGGAGGACTTTGTAGTGTTCGCCGTCGGTAAGCACGAATACGGAACATTCGATACCGCTCAGGAACTCTTCAATTACGACTGTTGCCGATGCGGAGCCGAACATACCGCCAAGCATTTCCTTGAGTTCTTTCTTTGCCTCGTCCAGTGTGGGGAGGATCAGAACGCCTTTTCCGGCACAGAGTCCGTCGGCTTTCAGCACGTATGGAGCTTCCAGCGTTTCGAGGAAAGCCAGACCTTCTTCGAGGTTTTCGGCTGTGATACTTTTATACCGGGCTGTCGGGATTTGATGACGCATCATGAAGCCTTTGGCAAACTCCTTGCTGCCCTCCAGCTGTGCTCCGTTGGCGGACGGACCGATAACGGCGATATGTTTCAGTTCGGGACGATTCTGGAAGTAATCGTAGATGCCTTCTACCAACGGGTCTTCGGGACCTACTACCACCATTCCGATGTTTTCTTTCAGGGCGAAAGCGCTGATCGCTTCAAAGTCGGTAGCTTTGATGTTGACATTCTCGCCTACGGCGTTTGTTCCGGCGTTTCCCGGAGCGATGTACAGCTTTTCAACTTTCGGACTTTGGGCAATTTTCCATGCCAGTGCATGTTCGCGGCCGCCCGAGCCTAGTAATAATATCTTCATAATGAGTATTAAGTTATGAGTTTTCAGTTATGAGTTTTTCGGTGTGATGCTGTGAGCTGTCAATTATAGGTTGCTATAGGTTCTGCTCAAAGTATCGGGTGATTTTCTCGTGCAGATGTACACGGTCGCGGCCTGATACGTTGTGCTTGTGGCACGGATAGATAAACAGGTCGGGATAGGTGCGGGCATCTACACAGGCTTTCATGAACGACAGCGTGTGCTGCGGTACACAAGTGTCATCGTGGTCGTCATGGATAATGAGTAGATGACCTTTCAGCTGTCCGGCAAGGTTCTTCAGATTACATTCTTTGTAGCCTTCCGGATTGCTTTCCGGGGTGTCCATATAACGTTCGCCGTACATCACTTCGTAATATCCCCAGTCGATGACAGGTCCGCCGGCTACGCCTACCTTGAATATTTCGGGGTAGCGGAGCAGCAGGGCAGTGGTCATGTGGCCTCCGAAGCTCCATCCGTGTACACCGATGCGGTTTCCGTCTATGTAGGGGAGGGATTTCAGAAATTCAATGCCTTTCACCTGGTCTTTGCCTTCTTCGATGCCGAGGCGGCGGAAGGTGGCGTTTTCGAACTCCAGTCCACGGTTGGCACTGCCGCGGTTGTCGAGGGTGAACATGATATAGCCTTTGTTAGCCATATAGATATCCCATCCGCGGGAGCCGTTCAGCCAGCCACCGGTGACGAGTTGTGCGTGCGGGCCGCCGTATACGTAGACGATGACCGGATACTTTTTGTTCGGGTCGAAATCTGCGGGTTTGGTGAGGCGGTAGTATAGGTCGGTCGTTCCGTCGTCGGCTTTAATAGTACCGGTTTCGATGGTCGGCATCTCATAGCCTTCGTATGGGTCTTTGGCTGTCAGCAGGTTGACTGTTTTCAGGCTTTTGGTGTCCACGATGTCAATGCGGCGCGGAAGGGTGGGAGTCGAATAACGGTCGATGAGGTAGCTTCCCGATGCGCTGAGCATTCCGTTATGTTCTCCTTCTGTGATAGAACGGAAGCTGAACGGGAGGCTGCGCTTTCCTGTGTTGACATTTACTGCAAAGTTATTGGAGCCTGTGCCATCTACTCCTTGGAAGATGACTTCTTTCCTCTTGGCGTTGAAGCCCAGAATGTCGCCTACCAGCCACTTGCCCTCGGTCAGTTGCTTCGTCGGGATGTATTCGATGTGCTTGCCGCCTGCGGCATCGCTTTTCCATTCGCCTTTGAGGCTGGAGGTGAGGTCGCATAAATATAGATGGTTATATCCGTCACGCTGGCTCTGATAGATGAATTTGCTGCTGTCCCACGGTAAGAATACGATGGGGTGCTGAGGCTCTACATACTTGGGGTGCGTTTCTTCCAGCAGCTTGCCCAGTAACTTGCCTGTCGTTGCATCGTATTGGCAGAGTACGGCGTGGTTCTGGTCGCGGTTCAGTTCGATAAGATAGATGCTCTTTTCGTCCGGTGACCAGCTGATATTGGTGAAGTAACGGTCGGTCGGATCACCTGCATTCAGATAGATGGTCTTGCCGGTGGAGGGGTTGTAGACGCCTACTTTTACTTGGTGGCTGGTCATTCCTGCCATCGGGTAACGGACGTTATTCACTTCTCCTACACGTGCCGTGATGTCTACAAGCGGGTATTGCGTAACCATGCTTTCGTCCATGCGGTAGAAAGCGAGCAGGTTGCCTTTCGGGCTCCAGAAGGTGCCTTTGTTGATGCCGAACTCATTGCGGTGGACGGATTGCCCGCAGACGATGCCTTCGGGTTCGTCGGTGATTGCCTGTTCGTTCACATACAGGTTGTTGTTGACTGTGTAGGCTACGTTTCCGTTGGCGACGCAATAATCTTCGTTGGCTGCTTTATCTTTCAACTTCAGTGTGCTGACAATCCGGTTGTTCTCGAAATCGTATACGATGTACTTACCGGATACTTTCAGTAACATTTGCGGTTTGTCCGCCCACGGGTAGCGGATTGAGTACGGGGTCGGCAGTTTCCCTGCTTTATTGTCTGCCAGTACTTTGTTGATTTGTCCGAGGGTAGTCAGCACTGTCTCTTTCCCTGTTCTGGGTTGAACAGTGTAGATGGTGTCGGTACTTGGTTTGATACACACGTCTCCCCACCATTGCAGACCGTAGAGGTTTTCTGCATAACGGTAGGTCTCGCCGCCCGGAATCAACTCTTCCAGTGTCAGCTTTTTGATTTCCTGTGCCATAACATTGAATCCGATTGGTAGCGCCAGCAATATCAGAATGGCTCTTTTTCCAATTTTACTCATTGCTTTTATTTATCTTTATTGGTTTTAAATCCTTCTATTTTACCCTGTTCAGGAGAGTTGTCTTTCTCTGTCGGATGATACGTTTTTTTCGAGATATTCAATTCGCTTTCTTGCTCATCAAATGATAAGATCGCAAAATGCGACCTTATATTGTCTATCAATAAGTTAATGGCATTTTTTTAGTGAGATGCCGTTAACTATCTATGAAATTACTCTTCTTCCTTCTTCGGTATCCTAGGCTCCCGATTTCCTCTGAATTCTCTTGGAGCTCTTGAATCTCTTTCCCCACGGAACTCGCCTCTAGGCTTTCTGTCCCTGTCATCCCGGGTAAAGCTTCCTTCTTCCCGTCTCGGCTTGAAGTCTCCTTCTTTACGAGGTTTGAACTCCCCTTCTCGACGTGGCTTGTACTCGCCTTCTCTGCGTGGTTTGAATTCCTTTCTTTCTCTGGGTCTGGGAGTATCATAGCCTCCTTCAGTCTCTTTCTTCTCTTCTCCTTCTCCCTCCTGACTCTTGAACTCCTTATATTTCCCGTCGAAAATCTCGTATTTGCGGAACTCGCATTCCAATGCGCCATTGAACAACGGCACTTTCTTGCTTGGTTTCAGCCCGATCTGATCGAAGCATTCTTCTCTATAAGAGAGTACCCAAGCCTCGTTTCCTACAAATGCATGCTTCAGACGTTCGCCAATCATCTGGTACAGTCCGAGCAGGTCATTGGTAGAGATACGTTCGCCATAAGGAGGATTCATCACGATGATGGACTTCTCCTGCGGCTGTTCGAATTGCTGGAACGGTTGCAGTTTCAGCGTCACATCTTTGGATACACCCGCCGCTTTTATATTATGCGTCGCTATTTCATTCGCTTTCGGACTGTTATCATATCCGTAAATCTTATGGGTGAATTCGCGCTCCTGACTATCATCATTGTAAATCTCATCGAACATCTCCGAATCGAAATCCACCCATTTCTCGAATGCGAATCCTTTGCGGAATACTCCCGGAGCGATGTTTCTTGCGATCAGTGCAGCTTCTATAGGAATCGTGCCCGAACCGCACATCGGGTCAATCAGGTCACATTCACCGCGCCATCCTGTCATCAGAAGCATACCGGCAGTCAATACTTCGTTCAACGGAGCATCTACCTGTTCCTGGCGGTATCCGCGACGATGAAGCGACTCTCCGGAAGAGTCCAGAGACAACGTACAAGTGGTATGTGCAATATGGATATTGAGTAGTACATCCGGATTATTGATGCGTACCGACGGGCGTTTGCCTGTCTTTTCACGGAAATAGTCCACGATGGCGTCCTTCACTTTGTACGAAACGAACTTTGAATGGCGAAATTCTTCGCTGAAAACAACCGCGTCTATCGCAAACGTCTTGTTCACATCAAGATACTCTTCCCATGGAATGGCCTGTATCTGGTTGTAAACTTCATCAGCATCCTTTGCCGTAAAATTCTTGATCGGCTTCAGAATGCGGATAGCAGTACGGAGGCAGAAATTTGCCTTGTACATCATACGCTTGTCTCCTGTAAATGAAACCATGCGACGTCCTATCTGGATATCGTTGGCTCCTAGTGTTGTAAGTTCTTCAGCAAGTATCTCTTCCAGTCCTTGGAAGGTCTTGACTATCATCTCGAATTGTTCGCTCATATATAGTTTATTGATTTTATTTCTTTGCTTTTGTCTGTACAATCTTTGCTCCGGCGGGAATGTTTTCCGTTACCCAGATATTTCCTCCTACGGTTGCGTCGCTTCCGATAGTAATTCTTCCAAGGATGGTGGCGTTTGAGTAGACTATGACATTGTCTTCCAGTATCGGGTGGCGGGGGATACCCTTGATCGGTTTTCCGTCGGCATCCAGCGGGAAGCTTTTTGCTCCCAGGGTGACACCCTGATATAATTTGACATTGTTCCCGATGATGCTTGTAGCGCCGATCACGACACCCGTTCCGTGGTCTATGGTAAAGTGACTGCCTATCTTCGCTCCCGGATGGATATCGATCCCCGTCTCGCTATGAGCCATTTCCGTGATCATGCGAGGAATCAGGGGAACACCCAGTTCCAGCAGTTCGTGCGCAATACGATAGTTGCTGATTGCCTTAATGGCGGGATAGCAGAAAATAACTTCACCGTAGCTCTTGGCGGCGGGGTCACCGTTGTAGGCAGCTTCTACGTCCGTAGCCAGTATTCTTCTCATGGCGGGTAGTTTACTGATAAAGTTCGCAGCCAGTCGGGCGGCTTCTTCTCTTCTCGACTCCGAGCAGACATTGCAGTCTCCTTCAGCCGTACTGAAACATAGTCCGGCCAGGATTTGCTCTGTGAGCAAGTCAAATAACTTTTCGATATTTACACCGATGTGATAATTGATTGTCTGGCTGTTGATGGTGGAATTTCCGTAGTATCCGGGGAAGAGAATGGCACGTGAAAGCTCGATAATTTCATACAAAACTTTAGCAGAGGGCAATGGTTCGCCATCTTTATGTTGATGAAACAGCCCTTTGTAAGATTCGCTTTCCGATAGCTCATCGACTGCCTGTGTCAGAATGTGGGTAAAGTTCAATGGACTCATTAGGTCAGTTACTCATGTTTATATGGGGACAAAGGTATTAAAAAAATAATAAATTTCGTTGAGATTCAATATAATTAATGTATTTTTGTGGCATTCAAAATTCAACACGGACAAGGGGATGAATAAAGCGAAATCTACTATGAAGCTATTTGGGTTGATAGGGTTGTTGATATTGTGGAACTGCAGTTGCGTGGATAGGCACCGCAGTCACGCTTTGTGTGAACAGTCACTTATCGATTCTTTAGAAGTCCGTGCACAGGATTCCCTGTTTTCCAACTTACCTTATTCACGTTCTTTATTGCGTAACGCAATGCGTCAGGCACAGGACTCGATGAGTTATTACCGCTTGATGGGATTGTATGGAAAGACTTTCTTCATCTCGTCCGATTTCGACTCTATCCTCTATTATAACCGCCCTGTAAAAGAGTATGATAAGCGTGCAGCTGCATGCCCGCGATGGAATGATGTGCTTTCGGATGTGTATAACATTGAGGGAAATGTCTGGATGCAACTCAATCAGCCCGATTCGGCGGTTGCCTATTATGAGAAATCCTATGCTTACCGTCTGAAAGGAGATAAGGCGCATCTTCTTTCGGATATCTGTATGAATCTGGCGGATGCCCATCTGCATCGTGGCGAACTGGCACATACCGCTTCCTATTACCGGAGAGCATTGTTTATCTGCGACTCCCTGCATCTGTCGGAACATTCCAAATTTCCGGTCTATTGCGGACTGGGACAGACTTACATGGACTTGCGTGATTTTGATTTGTCCAATCATTATTACGAACTGGCAGGACAGTTTTTTGATGAAATGACAGTCAGCGAAAAGTGGGTGTATCTTAATAATCGGGGAAATCATTACTATTATAAGAAAGATTATCAGGAAGCCCTGGTCTATATGCGGCAAGCAGCGGAGCTGATAGCGGATTACCCGCAAATGGTATTCGAAAGCAATCTTTCGAAAGTTAATCTGGGCGATCTTTATCTGCTGACGAACCGGCTGGATTCTGCCGAAAACAATCTGAATGAAGGTTACCGTTACTTTTCGGAGATAAAGAACAACTCCGCCATGCACTACATTGAAACCCTGATGATTGAGCTTTCTCTGAAAAAAGGAAATATCGCTCGTGCCAGGGAAATGATAGCACGGACTGCTTCTACCGGACATGTGGATGCCAATATGCTTACTATACGCAACCAGTATCTGCAACATTATTATGAAAAGGCAGGTGACTACCGTAATGCATATGAGTATCTGAAACGTGATTATCAACTGAATGACTCCATCCGTAGCGAACGGATTCGCACCCGTGTAGCCGAACTGGATATGCGTTACCGTCAGGACACGATCGTATTGCGCAAGGAAATGCAGATTCAACGGCAGGCGGGTGAAGTGCGTGTCTTGAAACTGAGTATGTATATTGGGGTACTTGTCTGCCTGTTGCTGGCAGCCGGAACGGTGGTAATCATCTGGTATATGCGGAAAAAACGGGAGTTTCTTCGTGAACGTTTCTTCCAACAGATAAATCGCGTCCGTATGGAGAATTTGCGGGGCCGGATTTCTCCCCATTTCACTTTCAATGTGCTGGGGCGTGAAATTAATCAGTTCAATGGATCGGAAGAGGTGAAGAATAATCTGATGGAACTGGTCAAATATCTCCGCCGGAGTCTTGAACTGACAGAAAAACTAAGTGTTTCTTTGCAGGACGAGCTGGATTTTGTACAGTCATATATTGGCTTGGAAAGCGGGCGTGTCGGCAAAGACTTCACGGCGTCGGTCGTAGTGGAGGAGGGGCTGGACGCAAAAAGTATAATGATTCCTTCCATGATTGTACAGATTCCGGTAGAGAATGCGATAAAGCACGGGCTCGCCGGAAAAGACGGTGAGAAAGAATTGACTATCCGTATTTCCCGTGAAGGAAAAGGAGTCCGTATCGTGATTTGTGACAACGGACGGGGGTATCTTCCGCAAGTGGCTTCTTCGACCAGAGGAACGGGAACGGGGCTGAAAGTGCTCTATCAAACGATACAGCTACTCAATACAAAGAATAAAAATGAGAAGATACGTTTCAATATAGATAACCGAAACGATGGGCAGACCGGTACGCAAGTGTCGGTGTTTATACCGTTTCATTTTTCTTATGATTTATGATGAATGCAGAAGATAAATATAAAGTCGTTATTGTAGATGATGAGCGTACGGCAATCGATGCTTTGCGCAGGGAGCTGGGCGCTTATCAGGAATTTGAAATAAAAGGAACTGCAAACAATGGCGCAAAAGGCAAAAAGATGATAATGGAACTCCGTCCGGATCTGTTGTTTCTGGATGTGGAACTTCCGGATGTGCTGGGGCTTAACTTGTTGAGTGAGATGCGCGATGAGGTGCTGTGGGATATGAAAGTTGTCTTTTATACTTCGTATGATAAATATTTGCTTCAGGCTCTGCGTGAGTCCGCCTTCGATTTCTTACTGAAACCTTTTGAGACGGAAGATCTGAAAGTTGTTATAGAGCGCTACCGGAAGGCTGTAGCTTCGATACCGGCAACTCCTTCTTCCTCTTTTTCTTCTTCTGTCAGCGCTTTGATGCCGCAACAGGGAATGTTTATGATCAGCACGGTGACGGGATTCAAGCTTTTGCGACTGGAAGAAATCGGCTATTTCGAATATCTGAAAGACAAGCGGCAGTGGCAGGTAGTCCTGTTCAATCAGACCCGATTGAATCTGAAGCGAAATACAAAAGCCGAAGATATTATTGGTTATTCACAAGCTTTTATTCAGATCAGTCAGTCGGCTATTGTTAATGTTAATTATCTGGCGATGATTGATGGGAAGTGTTGTCAGCTCTATCCGCCTTTTCATGATAAGAGTGATCTGGTGATTTCCCGAAGTTTTCTGAAAGGGTTGCAGGACCGGTTTTTTGTGTTGTGACAATTACTCCTTAAGATAGATGCGAAAACGCCGTTTCTTCATCAGGAACGGCGTTTTCTATTTGTTAGAATATTAGAATGAGAGAGTATGTTGTTAAAAAAATGCTGTTACAAATTAGTATTGTCCATGGTCACTGTCATTTCTGGAACTAACACGTAAGCGCGTTTCTTATTGTTCCATTTATAGTAATTGGTTGTTACAGTTTTTCCTTCGTATGTATAATTGATGCGGAGATCTTTTTCCCATTCCTCTTTGGTACTGTTCCATTTCAGGGTCTCGCTTTCAATCATGCGCTTGTTGTCATCGTACTTGTAGTTATACTTCATATAGTTGGCAAGTGTACTTCCGTTCATTTTGTAAACGGTCTGACCTACCATTACTCCATTTTCTTCTACTGGATTATAAACCAACTGACCATCATAACTGCGTGCAGAAGCAACAAAAGAGGTCATGAGAAGAACTACGGATAGAACAAACATTTTTAAAGATACTTTTGTTTTCATGGCTATTTGATTTTAGTATTATTCTTTCATTTGTCTAGTAATACTCTTGTATTACGCTGCAAAGTTATATATTTACTCGGTATTTATGCAAATATAAAGCTGAAATAATATCAAAATGTCAGATGATGGCTAAGGTGATACCTTGCTTTTTGCCAAGATTGGTGACAAAAAAATATCCGGCAGTCAACCTGCCGGATATAGAATGAAGCACTTCGTTGGGGAAGTGATCTTTTTCCTTGCTTTCTGGATAGTGGGTTAAATAATGTTATAACTCATTCTCTCCATTATTTAGCTGATTTATCCTGTTTTGTTATGGTAGGATAAACCTTGTTTTAGTGTGCTTCGAGCCAGTTCTTGCCCCAGCCGCAATCTGCTTTCAAGGGAACGTGCATACGGTAAGCGTGTTCCATTTCCTCAATAACGATCTCTTCTACACGTTCTTTTTCGTTGACGGGCACGCTGAAGTTCAATTCATCGTGTACTTGCAATATCATTTTAGCTTGTATGCCTTCTGTCTGGAATCGCTGATAAATGCGTGCCATTGCTACCTTTATGATATCTGCGGCGCTTCCCTGAATCGGTGCGTTGATGGCGTTTCGCTCGGCATAGCCGCGTACAACGGCGTTTCGTGAGTTAATGTCCGGCAAGAAGCGTTTTCGGTGGAAAATCGTTTCTACATATCCTTTCTCCTGAGCTACCTGGATGCTCTTATCCATATAGGCTTTCACGCTTGGATAAGTTTCGAAATAGCCGTCGATCAGTTCTTTGGCTTCCTTCCGGTCTACGTTCATTCGCTCTGCAAGGCCAAATACGGAGATGCCGTAGATGATACCGAAGTTGGCGGTTTTCGCTTTGCGTCGCATATCGGAGTCTACGTCTTTCAGGTCGATCTTATATATTTTGGCAGCTGTAGCTGCGTGGATATCATGATTGCTGAGGAAGGCGTCGATCATATTCTTGTCTTCGCTGAGATGTGCCATGATACGAAGTTCTATCTGCGAATAGTCGGCAGAGAAGAACAGGCAGCCTTCGTCAGGGATAAATGCCTTGCGGATTTCCTTGCCGTTCTCGTCGCGGATAGGAATATTCTGCAGATTCGGGTTACTGGAGCTGAGGCGTCCGGTAGAGGTGACGGTCTGGTTGAAAGACGTGTGTACTCGTCCCGTGCGCGGGTTGATCAGTTGGGGAAGTGCATCGATATAAGTTCCCAGCAGTTTCTTCAGTCCGCGGTGTTCCAGAATCTTTTCTACTACGGGATGTTTATGCCGGAGGCTTTCGAGCACTTCTTCCGAGGTGACGTACTGACCGGTTTTGGTCTTCTTCGCTTTTTCGATGATTCTTAGTTTGTCAAACAGTACCTCGCCTACTTGTTTGGGCGAAGCGATATTGAAGGTTTCGCCTGCCAGTTCATAAATTTCCTGCTCGATGCGTTGCATCTGAGCGGTGAAATGAACAGACGATTGTTTGAGCGCTTCCGTATCCAGCAATACCCCATTCCGTTCTATATTGACCAATACGGGTACAAGCGGCATTTCGATATCATAAAACAAACGTTCGGCATCGTTCTCTTTCAGTTCTTTCTCCAGGACGTTTTTGAGCTTCAGTGTTACGTCTGCATCTTCGCAGGCATAGCGGTAGATATCCTTCGGGTCGAGATCGCGCATGTTTTTCTGGTTCTTCCCTTTCGGACCTATCAGTTCGTCGATGTGGATGGTCTGATAGTGAAGATAGATTTCTGCCAGATAGTCCATTCCATGACGAAGTTCCGGTTGAAGAACGTAATGGGCGATCATTGTATCAAAGAGCGCACCTTTCACTTGCACTCCGTAATTTTCAAGAACGATCATGTCATACTTGATATTTTGTCCGACTTTCAATGAGTTCTCATTTTCGAAGACCGGACGGAACTCGTTGACGATTTTTAATGCTTCCTCACGATTGTCGGGGACCGGCACATAAAAAGCCTGATTTTCGGTGATAGAGAAACTCATTCCGACTAGTTCGGCGTCCATTGGTTCCGTTCCTGTAGTCTCCGTGTCTAACGAGAGAATTTTCGATGTAAGTAACTTTTGAATGATTTCAGTTCTTTTCTTCTCTGTATCAATGAGTTGGTAGTCGCAATTAAGCGTTTCTAACGTCTCTAGATTCGATTTTTTGGCTTCGCCTGCCTCATTGCCCGTAAAATTCGCAAATAAATCGCCTTGTATGGCTCCTCCTTCTTCGGGAAAAAGTGGAAGAGGAGAGGGAGCACTTTTGGCCGTTGCCGTTTTGCTTCCGGTTGCCATTGTTACTCCGCCGGCAGAATTTTCTTTTTTCAGTACCCGGTCGATCAGTGTCCGGAATTCCAGTTCTTCAAAAATTTGTCGGAGTGAATCTTCGTCTGCCTGTTCGCGGACGAGCTTGTCCATTTCGAGTTGGATAGGAACATCGATTTTGATAGTGGCAAGGAATTTGGAGAAAGTAATCAATTCCTTATTGGTTTCCACTTTCGTTTTCAAGGCTCCTTTCAGTTGGTCGGTATGTTCCAGCAGATTTTCGATACTTCCGAATTCGGCGATTAGTTTCTGGGCAGTCTTTTCACCGACACCGGGACAACCAGGGATATTGTCGGAGGCATCGCCCATCAGTCCGAGCATATCGATTACTTGTGCGGGCGACTGGATATCGAACTTTGCTTTCACTTCTTCGATGCCCATCACTTCAAAACCTCCCGTATGTTTGGGGCGATACATGAATACGTTGTCTGTCACCAGCTGGCCGTAGTCTTTGTCGGGAGTCATCATATAGGTGGTGATGCCCTGACGTCCGGCTTCAGTGGCGAGAGTTCCGATCACGTCGTCGGCTTCGTATCCTGCCACTTCCAGAATCGGGATGCGGTAGGCGTGGATGATATCCTTTATAATAGGTACGGAGAGGCGGATAGCTTCCGGAGTTTCTTCACGCTGGGCTTTGTATTGCTCGAAAGCTTCGTGGCGGAAGGTAGGGCCGGAGGGGTCGAAGGCTACTCCTATATGTGACGGATTCTCCTTTTTCAGCACCTCTTCGAGGGTATTGACAAATCCGAGGATAGCTGAAGTATTGAACCCTTTGGAGTTGATTCTGGGATTCTTGATAAAGGCGTAATAAGCCCGATATATCAGTGCATAAGCGTCTAAAAGAAATAATTTATTGTCTGACTCCATAGATTTAATTAATTTTTCATGGTAAAAGTACAAAAAAATACCGTATTAAGCGTTTTATTATTACTTTTGTGCTCAAATAGTGTTGTGAATGGATAGTATCTCTCTTATCAAAACCCCGATAGAAGCGGAACTGGAGGATTTTAAAGCTCTTTTTGACACCCCTCTTTCCGATTCGAATGCATTGCTCGACAGCGTAATAACTCATATACGCAAGAGGAATGGCAAGATGATGCGTCCTATTCTTGTCTTATTGGTAGCACGCCTTTATGGGGCTGTGACTCCTGCCACCCTTCATGCGGCAGTTTCTTTGGAATTGCTTCATACAGCCAGTTTGGTGCACGACGATGTAGTCGATGAAAGTACCGAGCGTCGCGGTCAGCTTTCGGTAAATGCTATATTTAATAATAAGGTATCTGTACTGGCGGGTGATTATCTGCTGGCTACAAGCCTTGTGCACGCGGAGCAGACTAATAATTATGAGATTATCCGTCTGGTATCTTCGCTGGGGCAGAAACTAGCTGAAGGAGAGTTGCTTCAACTTTCGAATGTAAGTAATCATAGCTTTTCGGAGGAAGTTTATTTTGACGTAATACGTAAGAAAACAGCGGCTCTTTTTGCCGCTTGTGCCGAGGCGGCTGCCTTGTCAGTGCAGGTGGGTGAGGAGGAAGTCGCTTTTGCCCGTCTGTTGGGCGAATATATTGGTATCTGTTTTCAGATTAAGGATGATATTTTCGATTACTTTGATAGCAAGAAGATCGGCAAACCGACTGGTAATGATATGCTGGAAGGTAAGCTGACGCTGCCTGCCCTGTATGCATTGAATACAACGAAAGATGCGTGGGCGGAACAGATAGCGTTCAAGGTGAAGGAAGGTACGGCAACTCCTGATGAAATCGTACGTCTGATTGAGTTTACCAAAGATAATGGAGGTATTGAATATGCCTGTCGTACAATAGAACAATATAAAAAGAAGGCCTTTGATTTGCTGGCTGCCTTGCCGGATTCAAATATTTGCCTTGCCCTGCGGACTTATCTGGATTACGTGGTCGCTCGTGAGAAATAACTACTCCCCACTGTTCCTGAGCAGAGAGTAACACAGGATTAATTCCTCCCAATCTTCAATTTTATTCGATTTCATCGCTCCTCCGATGAGGAAACTTTTGTCTATTTCTTCCGGTGTGCGGAGGATTTCGGAGCATAACGTGCTCGCCTGTTCGATGTATTCCCATGCTTGTTCTTTGGTGATGTAGCCGCAGTCTTTGGCAGCCCGGGCCAGCCCGACAACTTGTGCCATATCCCATCCGATCACTCCTCTCTCTAAGTCATTAATCCATACAATCGGCTCTCCTCTTTCTTCTATATACTCTTTGAATTTGTATAGATTTCTGCCCTGTTGAATGAATCGGTCTACTCCGTAGAAGCGTTCGCGGATGGTGTTTTCAAACTGGTTTAGGTTTTCGGTAGAGAGTAAATAGGGGACCATAATAGAATAGGAGGCTCTGTCGCCTTCGTTGATGAGGAATAGGAATAGCTGGCAGGAAGAAATTGCATCTGTGCAATGGAACTTATCTGATAATAGTTTACTTAGTTTTTCCGGGTGTACTCCGGTTTCCATACAGTTAAGATAGAAGCCATCCAGTGCAGCCTCCATATAACCGATGCGCAGACCTTGTTTCTTTCTGGTGCCGAGTATCAGATTTAAGGGGTTATGGTTAAAACGTAAGTTCTTTGTGTGTGACTTCATTTTATACTTTTTCGCTTATGGTTAACTAAAAAAAGCGTGAGAACTGCTGCTATATGTCTTTTCCTGGGGCTTCGGCAAGCCGTTATGATGACATAAAAGCAACAGTCTCACGCTCCGTTCGATATATAACAAAAGTATATACATGAAGGTGCGTGAGACCCGTTTGCTTATTACCACTCATAACTTTGAATTTTGCCGAATTCCAGGAATCAGGTAATAAAAGAAACGTTCTCTAATACAGATGATTAACTATGTTAGCATAGCTACATCTATGACAAAGATAATGAAAATAATGGTTTTGTCCATAAGTATCTTTAGTTTTTATTATATAAAAAATACCGCGCTTCCTTCCATAGGAACGGAAGGTGAAGCGCGGTACGGCATACTTGATTGCTAATGTAATTCCTTAGAAGAATTTGATCTCTTCGCCCTTGATATCGGAGAGAAGCAAATTGGCCAAACGACTGGTACCCAGACGGAACAATCGGTTGTTCAGCCATTCTTCGCCTAATATTTCCTTCACAATAGTGTAATAAATGATTGCATCATGGACGGTGTTGATGCCTCCTGCCGGTTTGAAGCCGATCTTGTTGTTTGTTTTTTGATAGTACTCCTTGATAGCTTCGCACATCACATAAGCGGCTTCCGGGGTAGCGGCAGGCTGTTGCTTTCCGGTCGATGTCTTGATGAAATCTGCACCCGAATACATGGATAGGATAGAGGCTTTCTTGATGTTGGAGGCGGTTTTCAAAGCACCTGTCTCGAGGATTACCTTGAGGTGGCGTTCCTTGCAGACTTCTTTTAATTCCTGAATTTCTTCGCACATTGTTTCGTAGTCACCGCTCAGGAATTTACCGATAGAGATAACAATATCTATTTCGTCCGCACCGTCAGCGATAGCCAGTGCCGTTTCCGCTACTTTCACTTCGATGAAAGTCTGAGAAGAAGGGAATCCGCCCGAAACACAAGCGATATTGATGTCATCTACTTGCAGTGTATTCTTTACAATATCCGCGAAATTGGGGTATACGCAGATGGCAGCGACGTTCTTCATATCGGGGAACTCATTGTCGAACTCATTCACTTTTTCGGTGAAATGCATCACGCTTTCATCGCTGTCCGTGCTGTTCAGCGTGGTCAGGTCGATGCAGTTGAACAGGAGTTTCTTGACTTCTTCCGTATTGTTTTCCGGCACTTTCTTTTCAATCAGGTCAGCCACCCGAGCCTGTATGTCTGCATCGCTCAGATTGGTGTTATACTTTGCCAATGCGGCATCATACTTGTTGGATTGTGAGCTATTCTCTTCCATGATCGTTCAGTTTTGGGTTATTGATATGTCTTTTATTATCTCGTTTCGTTTTCTTTTCCAGGCTTTCCCTGAAGGCTTTGGTGATGTCTACGCCTGTCTGGTTGGCGATACACAGGAGCACCCATAAGATGTCTGCTATTTCTTCGTCAAGGTTGTCTTTCTCGCCTTCTTTGAAAGACTGGTCGCCGTATTTGCGGGCCATGACACGGGCTAATTCTCCGACTTCTTCAGTCAGTACGGCCATATTTGTCAATTCGCTGAAGTAGCGGACACCGTATGTCTTTATCCATTTGTCTACTTCTTTTTGGGCTTCTTCCAGGGTCATAATTGCTGTTGGTTTATGATGATTAGTTTGATGTTTAGAGCCTGTTTATCACTCTTCGAAGAGCTTTACCGGCTTTTTCATCAAGGTTTTACTCTTTATTTTTGGTGTCCATACATATAGTAACAGGACCGTCATTTAAAAGTTCAACTTTCATGTCCGCTCCGAAAGTTCCTGTGCCGATTTCTTTTCCCAGCGCCCTGCTCAGGTCTTTGCAGAACCGTTCGTAGAGTGGGACAGATATCTCCGGCTTGGCGGCTTTGATGTATGACGGACGGTTGCCCTTCTTGGTAGAAGCGTGCAATGTAAACTGACTGATAACCAGAATTTCGCCTCCGTCTTCCAGGATGGACTTGTTCATTACTCCGTTTTCATCGTCAAAAATACGCAGATTTACTATCTTTTTGCAGAGCCAGTCTATATCTTCCTGTCCGTCGGATTCTTCAATGCCGACTAATATCAGCATCCCTTTTCCAATGGAAGACTTGCACTGTCCTTCGATGGTTACTGATGCGTGGCTTACTCGTTGTACAACTATTCTCATTGATATTTTCTCTATTCTATTGAATGTTACGAAAGGCAAATTTACAAAATTAAGAAGAAAAAACGATGGATTGGAAGGAAATATTATAGGAGATAAGTATTAGGTATTAAGTATTAACCGTAGCTGTCATTCGGAAGCGTGTCTGTCTGTTGTGCAGAAGCATATCTATTAGGACGACAGATGTATTTGCCTCATAACTTGATTGAGTTTGCCTTAGAACCGTATAGACATGAACATAAACTCTATAACATTACCGGTAGTATTCTATATGGTTAGAAATCAATGGTATATAGTTTCCTATGATTTCTTTTAATGGAAACTGTCGTTTCCCGGCGAGGGAACGGCCGTTCCTTTTAATGGAAACGACCGTTCCTTTTAAAGGGAACTGGCGTTTCCTCCGAGGAAACTAACGCTTGCCCCATATGATACTGATACTTGATTTATATGGACTAACAATTTAGCGTATAGCCACATAGAAGTGAGCCTATTCGTTGCTTAACCCTTTTTTTACAGTCTGAGCCTTCACTTCTCCTATGACCTTTGCGATTTCTTCAAGGGATGCCTCTTTGATTCGTTTTACGCTTTTAAACTCCTTCAATAGGGCTGTTTTTGTCTTTTCTCCAATCCCTTTAATGCTATCCAGAGCCGATGCGACCTGTCGCTTGCTGCGCTTGTCGCGGTGGAAAGTAATCGCAAAACGGTGTACTTCATCCTGAATCTGCGTCAGCAGACGGAATAAAGAACTTTGTTGTTTGATCCCAATCGTCTGTGCGGGAAACCCGAAAAGTAGCTCTGACGTGCGATGCTTATTATCCTTAGCCAAACCGGCAATCGGAATATTCAGATGCAGTTCATCCTCGATTACTTCTCTGACGACTTCCATTTGTCCTTTACCACCATCGGTAATAATCAGGTCGGGAAGGGGAGAATTTTCTTCAATGGCGCGCTGATAACGTCGTCTGACCACCTCTTTCATGGAAGCGTAATCATCCGGTCCCACGACCGTCTTAATATTGTATTTACGGTAATCTTTCTTCGATGGTTTCGCCTTTTTGAATACTACGCAGGCAGCTACGGCATCCGATCCTTGTATATTCGAGTTATCGAAACATTCAATCTGCAAAGGTGGCTTGTCTAAATGCAGTTCGTTTTGTATTTCTTTCAGCAGACGCATACTGCGCTGCTCCGGGTTCAGTTTCTCGGCTTGTTTCAATCGGTCGGCCTTATATTGCTTCACATTTAGGATAGAAAGATCGAGCAGTTTTTTCTTATCTCCCCTTTGAGGAACGGTGAAAACGACATTATTCAACTCCAGATCAAGTTCGAAAGGAACAATAATCTCCCGTGAATGGCTCTTGTAGCGCTCCCGCATTTCAATAATGCCTAGCGTCAGTAACTCTTCTTTCGATTCATTTAGCTTCTTCTTGTACTCAAAGGTGAATGCCTGATTGATGGCGCCATTGGTGATGTGCAGATAGTTGACGAAAGCCGAATTTGAATCGTCTTCTTCGATGGAAAAGACGTCGATATTGTGCAGGACAGAACTTACTACCTCCGATTTAGACCGGTAATTCTCTATCAGCAGATACTTCTCCTTAATCTTCTGAGCCTCTTCAAACTTCATTTCATTGGCCAGTTCCTGCATCTTTTCTACCAGCATACGGCTAATATCCTGCGTATTGCCTTTCAAAATCTCTTTGATTTCATCGATGTTCTTCAGATAATCCTCGTGCGATTGCAGTCCAACGCATGGTCCGGCGCACTTCTTGATGTGATACTCCAGACAAACCTTGAACTTTCCCGCCCGTATGTTCTCCGGAGAAAGGTTCAGATTGCAGGTACGCAACGGGTATAGATGCTTGATCAGGTCGAGCACCGCATACATCGAAGGAAGGTGGCTGTAGGGACCATAATAAGAAGAACCGTTTTTGATAATCTTTCGAGTCCTGAAAATGCGTGGAAAGTATTCATTCTGCACGCAGATGGAAGGGTAGGTCTTGTCGTCCTTCAGCAATACATTGTAGCGGGGCTTATATTTCTTGATCAGATTGTTTTCCAGCAATAATGCATCTTCTTCGGTGTTAACAACGATGTAACGGATATCGGCAATCTTGCTGACCAATACTCGTGTCTTGCCGGGTTCATGCTCTTTGCTGAAGTAAGAATATACCCTTTTTTTTAGGTTTTTAGCCTTTCCAACGTATATAATAGTCCCTTCTGTGTTCAGATACTGATAGACTCCCGGCTTTTCGGGCAGGTTGGCTACAATACCTCTCAGATATTCATTCGTTTTGGCTTCCGGTTCTGTATTCATAATCGTTATAGATGAAATAGCGGGAAATAAAAAAGGGCGTAGATTCTCTACGCCCTGCAAATATAAGCAATTTGTTTATAAAGTCAATACGGATTCTACTTCTACGTCATCTCCGAATACGGATTTGCCATTCAGGTCTTTCAATTCGATAATGAAGTTTACATATACCTTTTTAGGCTTCAGTTTCTTCACCAGTTCGCAGGCTGCTTTCATAGTTCCTCCCGTTGCCAGCAGGTCGTCGTGTAGTAAAACTACGTCGTTTTCATCGAGTGCGTCCTTATGAATCTGCACAGTGTCCGTGCCATATTCTTTGTCGTAGCTTTCTTCGATCACCTCTGCGGGAAGTTTGCCCGGCTTGCGGATAGGAATAAAACCTGCGTTCAGTCGGGTAGCTAGGATAGGCCCCATGATGAATCCTCTGGATTCTATACCTACTACTTTGGTGATACCTTTATCCTTGTACATTTCGAACATGATGTTCGATAATTCTTGCAAGCACCAAGGGTCTTTAAACAGGGTGGTGACATCGTAGAAAAGGATTCCGGGGATCGGAAAATCGGGAATTTCCCGGATGCTTTTAATTAGCGTTTCTTTGCTCATAATCATTGGTTTATCTCGTTTCTTTAAATGATTTGTTTCACGTGAAACGTTGCCGCTTATCGGCCGGAAAGTACCAGCAATACGTTGATGTCGCTTGGTGATACTCCCGGGATCCGGCTCGCTTGAGCAATCGTTTCCGGATCAATCTTCACTAGCTTCTGACGAGCTTCCGTAGATAGCGACTGGATGGAAGCATAATCAAATTTGCCTTTGATCTTGATGCTTTCCAGGCGTGCCAGCTTTTCTGCTATCATTCGCTCTCTGTCAATATAGCCTTGATACTTGATCAGTATTTCTGCCGCTTCCAGAATCTCTTCTTTACGGTCGGAGTCTGCAGCGGTTGCTTTTTCTAATTCTCTTTGGAAGGCGGAGACATGTTCCGCGATATTCTCAATCGTGATTTGCGGACGATTGAGAATTTCGATCAGCTTACAGCCTTGACGAAGGGGAGTTGTTCCCAACTTTTCGAGGGCATCATTAATTAATGCCGGTTTCATCGAATAGTTCTTTGCGAAATTTACTATCTGCTCTAATGCCTCCTTCTTGGTCTTCATTAATTGGTAGCGATCCTCTCTTGCCAGTCCGAGGTGATATGCTCTTTCGGTCAGTCTCATGTCGGCGTCGTCCATGCGGAGAAGAATACGGTATTCGGCACGTGAAGTGAACATACGGTATGGTTCGTCTACTCCTTTGGTCACCAGGTCGTCTATCAATACACCGATATATGCTTCGTCGCGAGCCAGTGTGAAGGCTTCACCACCGTGACAGTTGATGTGTGCGTTGATTCCGGCGATCAGTCCTTGTCCTCCCGCTTCTTCGTAACCGGTTGTTCCGTTCACTTGCCCGGCAAAGAACAGGTTTTTGATAATCTTCGATTCCAGCGAATGTTTTAATTGGGTGGGGTCGAAGTAATCGTACTCAATCGCATATCCGGGACGATAGATGACGATATCCTTGAATGCCGGTACTTTTTTCAGCGCGGCGATCTGAATATCCATCGGAAGAGAAGAAGAAAATCCGTTCAGGTATAATTCCTGTGTTGTTTCACCTTCGGGTTCGAGGAACAGTTGGTGCTGCTCTTTGTCGGGGAAGGTGACAATCTTGGTTTCGATGCTGGGGCAATAGCGCGGACCGATACTTTGAATCTGTCCGTTGAACAGGGGAGAATCCGGCAGCCCTTCGCGCAGAATCCGGTGCACTTCTTCGTTGGTATAGCAGGTCCAGCATTGCAGTTGCTTCAAATGGCGCGTACTGGTATTCATGAATGAGAACTTGTGGAAGTCGCATTCTCCGTCTTGTGTATCCATCAGATCGAAGTGGATGCTGCGTGCGTCGATTCGTACCGGTGTGCCGGTCTTCATCCTTCCGTAGGCAATGCCATGTCGGGCGATGGATTCTGTCAGCTGGTAAGATGCGGGTTCTGCCATTCTTCCGCCGGGCAATTGGTGGCGGCCTACGTGCATGAGTCCGTTCAAGAATGTTCCTGCGGTCAGTACGATACATTTCGCTTTGAATGTGACACCCCAAAGAGTGACGAGTCCGACTACTTCACCGTTTTCAACGAGCAATTCGCAGACGGTGTCCTGCCAGATATGAAGGTTGGGAGTATTTTCCAGTTTCTCACGCCATGACCAGATAAACTTGGCACGGTCGCATTGAGCGCGGGGACTCCACATAGCGGGACCTTTCGAGCGGTTCAGGATTCGGAACTGGATAGCAGTTTCATCCGTCACCAATCCCATCTGTCCGCCCAGTGCGTCTATTTCGCGTACTATTTGTCCTTTGGCGATTCCTCCTACTGCCGGATTGCAACTCATCTGTCCGATCTTGTTCATGTCCATTGTGATCAGACAAGTTTTGGAACCTAAATTCGCAGCGGCGGCTGCCGCTTCACAACCAGCATGTCCGGCACCAATTACAATTACATCGTACTTAAAATCCATTCTACCTTATTTATTATCAAACGCTGCAAAGTTACGGAAAAGTTGCGAGAGTTGTATCTTCTGCCGGTTTTTGCTTCCGAAATTTCGAGGAGGAGGCGGGGCGGGCGCAAAAAAACGCCGTAATTTTGGATTGGAAATATGCAAGATGTAACGTTTCTGACTTCTTTTCTTTTGTGTCAAGGCTTCGATTCCTTTCAAAAAGAGATGTAAATGCTCTTTTTCGACATTCTAGGCTTACTTTTTGTCACTTGAAAAAGTGCGCGGCCCTGTGATGAAATAGAAGATGAACGGAGCGTTTGGATAGAATTTGTATCAAATCAGCATTCGGATGTATGTTTTATACCCAACCTCCACTCTTTCTCTTGACATAAATCAAAAAAATAAGGTAAAACATGTTTTTTAGCATAAGAATTCTTGTTGTTTTCCAAAACACCTCTACCTTTGCAGTGTAGTTGTGAAACTACTGAGATTTTTAGGTATTAGAAAAAGGTAATAACAAAAGAGTAGTATTAGTTTATAAAATTAAGGTATTAGATTTTAAGATTAGTTTTTAGGAAAAAGATTGTTTTGATTAGGTATTAGAAAAAAGTAGTTTTCAGGTAAAAGGTAAATTGAGATGCAGAAAAAAGAATCCCATTTATGGGGGATTCTTTAGGTGGGGCGGAGTTATTCGCTCTTTTTTTATTTTATGCCCCTTTATTCTATTTTTTTTATGAGGGGTGAACTTACATACTGAAAAAAACAGATATATTTGTAAGTCATATCTATTATAACCAGTTTTTGCAGTAATTTGAAGAGAGTCTTTTATTGTTTGATTAATCTTGTTGCCGTATGAGCGATAAAGATGATTTGATAGTAGCAGGTGTCAACCAGAAAGATAAGGGAATCTGGAGGGACTTTTATAATCGCTATTATGCGGCCTTGTGCTCATATGTCGAGAAAATCCTGTTCCTCACCGATGCCGTAGAAGATCTGGTTCAGGAGGTGTTTATATCCGTGTGGGAAGGTAAGCGTACTTTTTCCGACTCCCGTGAGCTGACTAATTATCTTTATCGTGCCTGCTATAATAATGCACTGTTGTATATCCGCAACCATCAGATTCATGATTCTATATTGAATGGCTTGCCTCAGGAAGAAGATTTTGAAGACGAGGAAATGCTGTATGCTTTGACTGTGAAAGAAGAAGCTATCCGACAACTTTATTTCTATATCGAGGAGCTTCCTGCCGAACAACGCCGTATCATCCTGCTGAGAATTGAAGGACATTCGTGGGACGAAATCGCATCCCGGCTGGGAGTTAGCATCAATACGGTTAAAACTCAGAAAAGCCGTAGCTATAAATTCTTACGCGAGAAGCTGGCAAATTCCAGTTATTCTGTACTTCTTACTCTTATCTTTTATTAAAAACCGGGCTGTGCATCCTTGCTTTTGTGGGGGTGAAGTGACTGTGATGTGGCTTATTTAAGTGGATGAGCCGGTATGTTTAACAGGTAAACAAAGCTTGGTTAGCATTTTTAGTAAGCTATATGTGTTCGTTCCATGTCTGTAAACCATTCGGATTACGTACGTGAGTCCATGGGATCATGTCCGCAAAGCGATGGGACCATGTATGTGAAATGAAGTCTTGTCGGTGTCTTATTACATTGGTCCGGCATTGGGAATAGATTAATAAAGCAGGCATTTATGGTTAAATCAAGGACCTTTTTATGAAGTACAGCGCGTCATTCTTTTAGTAGAAAGTGACGATAAGATTTGAAATATTTTTGTTATCACTCTGTCGTCACTGCTTCTCGTCACTTTTATCGCATTGTATATCAATGAGCTAAGTTCGAAAGTGACGGATGATGATGAAATATGAGTTTCAAACTCCTTGATAAAAGCTAAAAAATACATCATTTTAATAGCGGTAACGGAAAAAAACAAATATTTTTTAAGATGCCTAATTGTCATTTATTGATGGCTGAATTTTGATTCCGAAAAGGGAATGGTTTGTTAAATATGTCATTTTTGTTGCTGAATAATGTCATAATGATAGTTTTTCATTCTTTTCTGTTTTCGTACGGAGAGTGTCTCATAAAAAATAATCATCTTTTTGTCACCCATTTATGGACGTTATGTATAATTATAGTAAAGCAAAGATAAAATCCTCATTAGAAATAGATAAAATTATGAAAAAGTTAGAAAACACATATCAAGATGCCTCTTTGATAAAAAAGGCTCTTTTGGGAGATGCAAGCGACAAAGAGCAGCAGGTGTTGGAACAACGTTTATCTATGCATCCGGAACTGAAAGCCGTGTATGAGAAATTGCAGGATAGTGAGGAATTAAAAGATGCTTTTAATAAGTATAAAGAATATTCATCGGAAAAGGCTTACGAGCATTTCCTTCAACAAATTCAACAAAAAGAGAACTCGTCCGGTGGAAAGATCCACCGTATCCGGACATGGTGGTATGCTGCCGCAGCGATGGTAGTACTGGGAGTAGGAATTTCTTTTTATGCAGTGAATCATTATCAGGCAGTGGAGGAGTCTCAGGCACGTATCGCGCAAATCAAGCCAGGTAGCAAACAGGCAGTGCTGACTTTGCCCGATGGAAGCACTATTGATGTACAAAAGAAAGATATAAATGTAATAGTAGACGGCGTCCAGGTGAAATACAATAAAGGGGTGCTGTCATATCGACCGACCGTCACAACACAACAACACGAAGAAGAAAACGTCGATGAAAGTCCGGTGAAGTCAAATGAACTGGTTATACCACGGGGAGGAGAGAATACTGTCCTTCTTGCTGATGGAACCACTGTTCATTTGAATGCCGGTTCTAAATTGCTTTATCCGGTCCGTTTTGTCGGAAAGCGGCGAATTGTGACACTGGAAGGTGAAGCCTATTTTGATGTGAGAAAGGATGAGGAACATCCGTTTGTGGTCCGGACTCGTTTCGGAGAAGTAACGGTACTTGGTACGGCATTTAATATTAATGCTTATAATGATGCGGATGCATGCTATACCACTCTTGTATATGGGAAAGTAAATTTCTCGACACCCGATCAGAATACTATTACGCTGGCGCCGGGTGAACAGGCAGTCGTCTCTTCCCGTGGCATTGAAAAGCGGGCGGTGGATGTTAATGAATATATCGGCTGGGCACAAGGTGTATATGTTTTCAACAACAAACGGCTGGGCGATATCATGAAAACCTTCGAGCGCTGGTATGATGTTCATGTCTATTATGAGAAGGAGTCTCTGCGCGACCTGACTTATAGTGGTGACTTGCAGCGATATGGCACGATCAATACTTTCCTGAATGCATTAGAACTAACCGGCGATATCTACTATAGAATAAACGGAAGAAATATATTGATATATGAGAATGAGTAATATTGAGTTTTGATTTAAAAATTATGAAAAAAAGAAGAGTCTTTATGCTATGTCTTTTTGCATTGAGTATGGTTCTCAGTGCATGGGCACTTCCACCTGATGAGAAGAAAGTGACACTTGATTTGAAGGATGTGCCGATGGAAACATTTTTAAACACGGTAAAACAGAAAGCTGGAATCAACATGCTTTATAACTCTCAGATGTTTAAAGGAGTTGAACCGGTGACTGTAAAAGCTACCAACGAGCCTTGGAAGGAATTGCTGGACCGCGTTCTTTCACCTAAAGGTTTCACTTATGCTACCAAAGATGGTATTGTGGTCATCAAGAAGAAAGATCAGAAGACACGTACGTTGGAAGGTAAAGTGGTGGATGAACAGGGTGGCGAACTGCCGGGTGTGACGGTGCTGATACTGGGAAAAGAAAGAAATATCGGAACAATGACTGATGCCGACGGTGCTTTTTCTTTAGGACTTCCTGAAGGAGATGTAACAATTCGTCTTTCCTTTGTAGGCATGCAAACTTTGGAAATACATACTGGCAAGCTCAATCTTGATAAAGTGTATACCTTTAAGTTGAAACCCGATTCAAAGCAATTGGAAGAGGTGGTGGTAACCGGTTATGCAAAGATCAGCAAAAATAGCTTTACGGGTACTTCTGTGACGGTTTCGGCAGACCAGTTGATGTCGGTTTCCAAAACAAATGTATTAGGAGCTTTGCAAACGTTCGACCCTTCTTTTCGTATTGCTGAAAATAATTTAGCAGGTTCGAATCCGAATAATGTTCCGGAGTTATATATCCGTGGACGTTCCGGTATTGGAACTACTCAGTTGGATGCGCAAAGCCTTTCTAAAACATCATTGAAGAACAATCCTAATCTTCCGACTTTTATCATGGATGGTTTTGAGATTAGTGTGCAGAAGTTGTATGATATGGATCCTAGCCGTATTGAGAGCATTACTATCTTGAAAGATGCTGCTGCTACGGCTATGTATGGTTCTCGTGCAGCTAATGGTGTAGTTATTATTACAACAGTAACTCCGAAACAGGGTAAAGTCAATATTGATTATAACTTTACCGGAACGTTGGAATATCCCGACTTGACTGATTATAATTTGATGAATGCGCGGGAAAAGTTGGAAACGGAAGTAGCTGCCGGCATGTTTACAGCTAAACCGGAAGACGGTGCAAGTGAGCAAAACCGTTTGGATGTACTTTATAACCAAAAATTGAACAATGTGGTTCGCGGAGTAGATACTTATTGGTTGTCCAAACCGCTTCGTACAGTATTCAATCACAAACATAGTTTGTATTTGGATGGCGGTACGGATGATTTGCGTTGGGGAGCCGATTTCTCTTATAATAGTGGAGAAGGTGTTATGAAAGGTTCTTATCGCGACCGTATGGCTGGTGGCCTATCTTTGTCTTATCGCCTTGGAGCTTTTCAGGTAAGAAACTATTTCTCATATACTTATACCCGGTCTCAGGAGTCTCCTTATGGAAGCTTTTCTGACTATACTTCAAAGTTGCCATATGATGAATATAAGGATGAGAATGGAAAATACTTGGAGACGACTTACCCATGGACTGGAGGTTCAGGGGAAGTAAATCCTTTGTATGAAGCAACATTAAAAAACTATGACCGTAATAAGTCATGGGAATTAATTAATAATACAGAACTACTGTGGAATATCGATAGTTACTGGTTACTAAAAGGACAATTCAGTGTTACGAAGTCAAATTCGGATGCGCGTACCTTTCTTGATCCGCGTTCAAAAAAGAATGATGAGTTGTTAGGCTTAACTAATGTAGTTTCAGGAAGATTGGATGTAGCTACTGTTAATAGTTTGAGTTGGGATGCTACTGCCACTTTATCTTATAATCGGAATATAAAGAAACATAACCTGAATTTCTTGGTTGGTGTGAATGCGACTTCAAGTACGGGTGATAGTTTTGGTATCACTTATAAAGGGTTTCCTTCTGGCGAATTGTCATCCCCGGGTTACGCCAATAAAGTATCCGGATTGCCTTCTAACTCAGATAGTAAAAGTCGCCTTTTCGGTGCATTAGGAACTTTCAACTATTCA
>Ga0192241_10166_pt1 | contig 36578 bp, 33 predicted proteins | sample Koala_Koa27_I3_FD_131239 | JGI IMG/M metagenome (GOLD analysis project Ga0192241, IMG submission 131239) | Enriched cells from koala feces incubated with labeled cellulose particles, San Francisco Zoo, California, United States - Koala_Koa2-7_I3 ... | reverse complement strand
ATTCAGGGAAAGAGGAATAGAGCCCGTATTTGACAAGTTTTACTTAAACAGCACTGTCCTTTCTCAGGGAGGAGAGATAGAATCTGTGAGGAAATACCTTGAATTGATTAAAAGTAAGTCCATAGATTTGATTCTCCCGATAGGAGATCAAGCAACTTTTTCTTTATTATCTACCCATCACCGTTTACTTTCCTCTGTTCCCGTATTAGCTTGTAATGTTCATTTTCCCGACGAAAAACTGATAGGGGAGTATGATACGGAGAAAGTGTACATTCTACGTGATACACCGGACTTGAAACAAAATATGGATTTTATAAAGACATTACATCCCCATACCAATATGGAGGTCATTTATAATATAGATATGACTATTTTGGGACGTAGATCTTTTGATCTGTTTACCCATGTGGTAGATAGGAAAAATGTAAAGGTTTTAGGCTATCAGAAAGCATTTACACAAGAGTGCGATTATGAGAAGCTGAAAGAAATGATCGGATATTTTGATTTGATGCCCGGAGCAACAACTAACAATAAAAAAAAGAATGCATCAACCATAAGTCTTTGTCCCTTTCGCTATATAAAAGGAGCTTCTTTGCTGGTTATGTTAGAGAAATCAAAGCGGGAGCAAGAAAATCAAGCCTTCTTATTGGATAAATTTGATATGATGGCAATTCCGATAGTAAATGCTTTGAATGTTCCATCTTTCAGTTGTATTCGTGAAGGATTTGGCGAAAAGTCTAAAATAGTGGGTGGCTACATGGCAACGGAAGAAATCTCCGCCCGGACTGCCGCCGATTTGGCCAGCCGCCTTCTAAGGAAAGAAAAGATAGGTATGCCCAAGATCAGGGATTTGGAGAAAGAGTATGTGCTCGATTGGACTTATTTTTCTGAACATAGCAGCCATACTCATAATGTGCCGAAAGATGTCCGTATCATTAATTATCCGTTTTATGATCGTTATCGGAGTGAACTCTATCTGTTGGGCGGGCTATTTGTGCTTTCTTTTATCATGCTCTCTGCCGGTTTGCTGCATACACGCCGACGCTCCTTATTGGAACATAAGAATCTGCGTATGCTGGAAGAAGTGCATAAACGCCTGACTCTTTCTATGGATGGCGGACAAATTTCGCTTTGGAATATTCAGGAAGGTATTTGGGAGTTTGATGAGAATTATAGTAATCTGTTAGGACTGGAACAGCGAAAGTTTACCAAGGAAGATATACTGAAATATGCGCATCCTGATGATATGCAGTTGCTGAGTTCCTTCTATGATACGCTACGTCAATCTCCCGGTATGCAAATACAGCGTATGCGTTTTTGCTTCGGTAAAAAGGCAAAGGATTACCAATGGTTCGAACTCAGATGTAGCAGCATAAAAGATGCCGGAGGAAAGATAATGCTGGCAGGTATTATGCAGAATATTCAGGAAGTGGTGGAGCGTGAACAGCAACTTATTCTGGCTAAACAGATAGCGGAGAAAGCTGAACTGAAACAATCGTTTCTTAATAATATGAGCCATGAAATCCGTACGCCACTCAATGCCATTGTAGGTTTTACAAATCTTCTGTTGGGTGAAGGTGCTGAAGCAATAGATCCGGAGGAAAAGGCAATGATGCTGGAGCTTGTCAACCATAATAACGAACTGCTTTTGAAACTTATTAATGATGTTTTGGAAATATCCCGCCTGGACTCCGGCAATATCTCTTTTGATGTGAAAGAATGTGACATGACAGAGATTGTAAAGGGAATATATATGACTTATGAAGGGTTGATTAAACCCTCTTTGCAATTCCATCTTGAATTGGATGAAAGCATTTCTCTGCCTGTCTATATTGATAGTTTACGTTTCACTCAGGTTCTTTCCAACTTCTTGAATAATGCAAATAAGTTTACTGAGGAAGGAGCTATTACGCTGGGATGTAAAATAGACAGCGGACATCATGAAATTTGCATCTATGTAAAAGATACCGGTAAAGGAATTGATGAAAAAGACCTTATAATGATATTCGACCGTTTCTATAAAACGAATGAATTTGAACAGGGAAGCGGTCTAGGCTTGTCTATCTGTAAAGTGATTGTTGAACGTTTGGCAGGACGCATTGAGGTACAGTCGGAAGTAGGGAAGGGAAGTTGCTTTGCTGTTATTTTGCCTTTGGCAAAGACTATTTAATTATTGGAAGAAGAAAAAAAGAATGAAGAATAAATTAAAATCCTGGCAAGGATGGGTACTGTTTGCTGTTTCGATGACTATTGTTTTTGTTCTGGGAATAATCCTCTCTTCTTTGATGGAGGAATATAGGACTGAAAAGATGAATATGGTTTCTGTAAAGAAAGTGGAGATATCCGGCATAGAGGCCCGTAGCTCTGTTTTTGCAGAAAATTATCCGCGTGAATATGATACATGGTCTGAAACGCCGCCTATCGATACTCCACAGGGATTCAATGGAGATATTTCTATAGATGTACTGGAGGAACGTCCCGAGATGGTCGTCTTGTGGGCAGGTTATGCTTTTTCTAAAGACTATAGTACACCTCGCAGCCATATGTATGGAGTGGAAGATATGTATCGTACATTGCGTACCGGTGCACCAATGAGTAACACAGAAGGTCCTCAGCCGGCTACTTGCTGGACATGCAAAAGTCCGGATGTACCCCGCATGATGGAAGAAATAGGTGTGGATTCTTTTTACAATAACAAGTGGGCTGCATTGGGTAGCGAAATAGTGAACCCTGTGGGATGTGCCGATTGTCATGAGCCGGTGAATATGGACTTGCATATCAGTCGTCCGGCATTAATTGAAGCTTTCCGGCGGCAGGGTAGGGATATCACCAAGGTAACTCCTCAAGAGATGCGTTCATTGGTGTGTGCTCAGTGTCATGCGGAATATTATTTTAAAGGAGATGGGAAATATCTCACCTTCCCTTGGGATAAAGGCTTCACAGTGGAGGATATGGAACTATATTATGATGAAATAGATTTTACCGATTATGTCCATAAGCTGAGTCGTGCGCGTATTGTGAAAGCCCAGCACCCTGACTATGAACTTTTCCAAATGGGTATTCACGGTCAGCGCGGGGTATCGTGTGCTGATTGCCATATGCCTTATAGTGAGGAGGGAGGTATAAAATACAGCGATCATCATATTCAGAATCCGTTGACAGTAGTGGAACGCACTTGCCAGACTTGCCATCGAGACAGTAAGGAAACATTGCGTAAAAATGTATATGACCGCCAACATAAAGCAAATGAATTGCGCGCTCTTTTGGAACAGGAATTGGCGAGAGTACATATCGAAACTAAGTTTGCTTGGGATAAAGGCGCTACGGAACGTGAAATGCAGAAAGTACTGACGCTGATCCGTCAGGCGCAATGGAGGTGGGATTTTAGTATCGCTTCCCACGGATCTTCATTTCATGCTCCGCAAGAAACGACACGTATCCTGGCACATGGACTGAATAAAGCATTGCTGGCCCGTCTGGCTGTTTCCAAAGTCCTGATATCACACGGATATACGGATGAAGTCCCCATGCCCGATATTTCAACCAAAGAAAAAGCGCAGCAATATATAGGCTTGGATATGCCCGCTGAAAAGGCGGCTAAAGATAAATTCATGAAAGAAGTAGTTCCGGGTTGGCTTCGAAAGGCCAAGGAAAACGGACGCATTGCAAAATTATGATAGCCGGCTATCGCTTGGAAAATAATATCAGGAATAATGAAGAATAATAAATAAAACGAATAATATAATGGAAGAAAAAGAAAAGGGATCTCCCGCAACCGGAAATGTATTGTTTGAAGAAGGCATATCCGAGTTGATGCAAGAAAAAATCTTATTTTCAGAAAGTATGTATGCCCGTTTGCCGATGGGTATCGAGATTTATGATGCAGATGGTATTTTACGCAGTATCAATGACTATGCATTGCGCTTGTACGGAGTAGTTGACCGGAATAAGGTTGTGGGAACAGTAAACCTTTTCAAAAGTCCTTATGTAGATGCGGAATTACTTGCAAGGATTCAGAGTGGAGATGATATTGAGCTTGAATTTGAATATGATTTTGACCGTATAAAGGAAGATGCTTACTTTGAGAGACATAATAAAGATGCTATTATTTACGAAGCAAAGATTGTAGCAATATGGAATAAAGAAGGTGTTATAATAGGCCATATATTGTTGACCAACGATGTGACTTCTGTCAGAGAAACAGAATTTCATACGGAAGAAAACAAGAAAAATCTGGAGATGGCAATGGAGGCGGCCAATATGTCCTCGTGGGTATATGATGTACACAAAAAGACATTCAACCCCCTTTATGGAAGTCCTATTGTGGATGCTTCCATGAGCTTGGAAACCCTATTAGGTAAATTGCATCCGCAGGATCATGCGCGGGTATTGGAGTGTTTCTCGCAACTTATAAATAAGGAAATTCAGTATGGGAACATCACGATACGTTGCTATAATGAAAAGGAGAATCAATACCGTCATTATGAGAGCCGGATGCGCTTGTCTACCGAGCATCGGGGAAAAGTCTTGATCGTAGGGACGGAAGTAGATGTCACCGAGAAAATACAGATGGTGAGGAAAACAGAGGAACTTATTACCAAGCGCGAATTGGCTATGAAGGTCAGCAATATTGTTCATTGGGATTTTGATGTTCGTACGCAGGAATTTGAATCCTACAACGATCCTATCAATGATTATGCCAGTGACAAGCTGATTACCATTCCCCATTTTCTGGAAGTGATACATCCTGATGACTGTTCCACATTTAATGATGCTTTGCAGTCCATGTTGTCGGGAGTAGATAGCACTGTGAGCTTTACGTGCCGCATCAAGACCCGGCATGATGAATCATGGCAATATTGCAATGTTATCGGCGTGCCTTTTGAACGCGATGAACAAGGGAATATTATCCGCTTTACAGGATTCCGTCAGAATATTTCCCAACTTCATCAGTTGGATGAGGAAATAAAGGAAAGGAATTACAAGATGGAACTGACTTTTAAAACCATTGGCATGTCATATTGGGATTTCGATGTAAAAAGCAGAAAGTTCAAAGTCTTTAATGATTCTATAAACGATTTTAACTCCGAAGTTGCTGTCACTCCCGAAGATTATTTGGTGGCTGCATATCCGGAGGATGTAGAAGTAGTCCGTGAAAATCTGGAACATATGTTTCGGGGAGTTGATAAAGATCTCAGTTTTAAATATCGTTCTATGACCCAGTGGGACAGTGAATGGCAAACGTATGTCATAACGGGCATACAGTCCGAGAGGAATAAAAAAGGGGAAGTAATCCGCTATACCGGTATCCGTTTCAATAATACGAAATGGGAGAAAGTAACTCAGGAATTGAAGCAACTAAAAGAGAAAGCAGAACTTTCCGACCGTCTCAAATCAGCTTTTCTTGCCAATATGAGCCACGAAATTCGCACCCCACTCAATGCTATTGTGGGCTTTTCCGAACTGATGGTCAGTTGTGACGATCCTGCCGAAAAGGAAGAGTATATGAATATCATTCAGTCCAACAATGAATTGTTGTTGAGGTTGATTAATGACATTCTAGATCTTTCAAAAATAGAATCGGGCATTTTGGAACGTAAAAGAGAAAAGTTCAATTTGGCGAAGGTCTGTGGTGAGTTATATACCACGATTCAACCTAAGATAACCAACCCCAATGTTGAATTTCGTATGGGCAATTCCGGACCGGAATGCCAGGTGTTGCTGGATAGGAACCGATTGAAACAGGTCTGGATGAATTATCTCACTAATGCTATTAAGTGCACCCAATCGGGCTACGTTAAAATGGGATATAGTCTTGAAAGAGGAGGTATCCGTATTTACGTGGAAGATACGGGAGTGGGCATACCGCTTGAAGTGCAAGATAGGGTATTCGGCCGATTCCAGAAACTTAATGAGTTTGCTCAAGGAACAGGGTTGGGGCTGGCTATCTCCAGAGCTATTGTCGAGGGGGCAGGCGGTGAGGTTGGTTTTACGTCCACTCCCGGTGTAGGCTCCACTTTCTGGGCTTGGATTCCTTGCGAGATCGACATGAAAGAATGCACCGCATCGGTTGCCATACAGTCTATTAAGTATCCGCTGCTTCGAAATGGAGTAGGGAAGAAAGAACCGAAGATTTTGCTTGCAGAGGATAATGACAGTAATCATTTATTGGTGCAGCACATTCTGCGGGATTATGATATAACCCGTGTCGTGAATGGGGTGGAAGCGGTCAATAAAGTGCGTGAGGAAAATTTTGATTTTGTTCTTATGGATATGAAAATGCCTGTTATGGGAGGATTGGAGGCTGTAAGGAAGATCAGGGAATTTAATACCGATATTGTGATTATTGCGCTGACAGCGAATGCATTTGATGCTGATAAGATGCAGGCTCTTGAAGCCGGATGCAACGAGTTTTTGGCAAAGCCTTTAAAAAGGCAGGAGTTGCTTGATATATTATCGGGAGAGTAAGAGAAAATATCAAAGGGGCTAACATTGAATATGACACCGTGAAAAAAGTTTTTCGCGGTGTCATATTGATTTTTCACGGTGTGTAATTTGTAATTCAGATATGTTATCTGCGATAAAAGCCCAGCTCATTTCTCAGTGAACGCACTTCGCGTTGCAAGTGCTCAATACGTTCCAACATGTGATGAATGGCATCAATACCGGCAATATTTATAGACAAATCATAATACAAATGTGTGTAACGCTCCAATTCCGCCAGTTGGGATGTCGGGAGGTAGCGTTTCTCATCAATCACCTGGACTTCTATCAGCCCATCTTCTGCCAGTTCCACAATGAACGAAGGGTCCACGTGGCAGCGGTCGCAATAATCATTGATAATAATTAAATCGGTCTGCATAATCCTTCTGTTTTTTTAGTTGCTACTATCTTTTAATTGGCGGAATAATTCTTTCTGATGTTCAGTCAGATTGGTAGGGATAGCGATGTCATAGGTCACTATCAGGTCGCCAAACTTTCCTTCTTCCTTGTACACTGGGAAACCCTTGCCTTTCAGGCGCACCTTGGTACCGTTTTGCGTTTCCGGTTTCACTTTCAGTTTCACCTTGCCGTCCAGTGTATCCACCATTTCCTCACCACCCAGTACGGCGGTATAGAGGCTGAGTGGGGCGGTGACGTAAAGGTCGTCTCCCAAGCGTTTGAATATAGGGTCGTCGGGAATAATGAAAGTAATATATAAATCTCCCGCCGGACCGCCATTAACACCCGGAGCACCATGACCACGCAGCTTGATGGTCTGTCCGTTGGCAATACCCGCAGGGACGGTGATGCGGATGTTCTTGCCGTTCACACTGATTATCTGCTTGTGAGTCACGGCAGCATCGCGCAGGGAGAGTTGCAATTCTGCATTATAATCCTGTCCGCGGAAACCGGCACTGCGACCGCCGCCGGCACCACCGCGATGCCCGAACAGTTCCTCGAAGAAATCAGAAAAACCGCCTGCATTGCCGCCAAAGTGTGCACCTCCTGCACCACCGAATCCTCCGTCGCCATTGCCGGAATACCAGTATGTGCCGTCACCATCCGTGCCAAATCCACCTCCGGCACCTCCGAAACCGCCGAATCCTGCTCCTGCGCTTCCGTATTGTTGTTTCTGTTTCTCAAACTCGTCAGCATGTTTCCAATGCTCGCCGTATTCATCGTATTTCTTTCGCTTTTCCGGATCGCTCAGAACCTCGTTGGCTTCGTTTATCTCCTGAAATTTATCTTTTGCCGAAGAATCATTAGGATTCAAGTCGGGATGATATTTGCGGGCCAACTTGCGGAAAGCCTTTTTAATATCATTTTGGGTGGCGTTTTTGTCCACTCCCAGTACTTTGTAATAATCGATGTAAGCCATATTGTATAATTGTTAATTTTCGTCCTCTAAAAGCAAAACAAAATACATGCCAATTGGTTGCCTTTTATTTTATTTTATTATCTTTGCCACGAAATTTTAGGGCTTATTCTAAAGAATATGAGGACATTGATCGCTACATATCGTTTTTTAATACTATTTGTCCTACTGCTTTCGGCTGTTGTCACTTCCCCGTTGAAGGCGGAAACAACATCGGAAGGGCCTATCCTTATCGTCACCTCTTACAATCCTGAAACACGTAGCATATCTGACAATCTGTCCGCTTTTATGGATGAATACAGACTGCGTGGCGGCAAGCATACTTCCATTATAGAAAGCATGAACTGCAAAAACCTGTCCGAAGCCCATCTTTGGAAAGAACGCATGGCCGACATCCTGAATAAATATCAGGGTAAGAACAAACCATCGCTGATTATCCTGTTGGGGCAGGAAGCATGGGCGGCATACATATCGCAGGATACGGAGGTGGCGAAGAAAACACCGTCTATTTGTGGCATGGTGAGTAGTAACGGATTGGTGTTGCCCGGCGATAGTGTGGACATGAGAACATGGGAACCAGAAAGTAAGAATATCTATACAGATTTCAAAGACTATAACATTGTTGCCGGCTATGTGTACGAATACAATGTGGACAAGAACATAGAACTGATGCGCCGTTTCTATCCCGATATGCGTCATGTGGCATTCATTTCGGACAATACCTATGGAGGACTTTCCATGCAGGCATTGGTGAAGAAAAAGATGAAAAAATATCCGGACTTGGAAACAATCTGGCTGGATGGGCGTACCGAGAGTTTTATGGAAGTGAGTGAAAGAATGCGCCATTTGCCAAAAAACACATGCGTATTGCTGGGTACATGGCGTGTGGACTGTACGGAAAGTTATGTGATAGGAAATACTACTTATATGCTTCGCGATGCTAATCCCACTTTGCCTGTGTTTACTATTGCATCCGTAGGATTGGGACACTGGGCGCTGGGCGGATTTATACCGCAATATCACTTGGTGGGAAAAGATATAGGAATTGTGGCTTATGACTTTCTGGACAAAGGAGATGAACACGGGGTGGACTTGGTAAACATTCCCGGTAACTATACATTTGATGTGAAACGCCTGCACGAGTTCAAGCTGGACTCTTTGAACCTTCCCCAAGAGGCGGTGCTGATAAATAAAACGCCATCCTTCTATGAGCAGTACAAATATTGGGTGATAGGAGTAGTGTCAGCATTCATGTTCCTTATTGCCTGTTTCCTGATAGCTGTTTACTACATTATACGCATCAACCATTTAAAGCGTAATTTGGAAATATCCGGAGAAGAATTGCTGGTGGCAAAAGAAAAAGCGGAAGAAGCCAATCGGTTGAAGACAGCTTTCCTTGCCAATATGAGCCATGAAATACGCACTCCGCTGAATGCTATTGTGGGATTCTCCAGCGTATTGGTAAGTGATGACGCCACACACGAAGAAAAAGCGCAGTATTGTGATATTATTCAGAAAAACTCGGATTTGTTGTTGCATTTTATCAATGATATTTTGGATATCTCCCGTATGGAATCCGGACGAATCAAGTTTGTGTGGGAGGAATGCAATGTGGTAGGTTTATGCCAGACAGCCCTGTCTACGGCAGAGTATGCACGCCGCACCGATGCCATGTTCCAGTTTGAAACGCCGGTAGAATCTCTAGTCATCAAGACGGATGTGCAGCGGTTGCAACAAGTATTAATCAACCTGTTATCTAATGCTGCCAAATTTACACCTGCGGGCTCTATTAAATTGTCCTTCTTCATAGACAAACAAAACAATCAGTTGCAGTTTTCGGTAACAGATACCGGTTGCGGCATTCCGGCAGATAAATGCGACAAGGTGTTTGAGCGTTTTGAAAAGCTGAATGAATACTCCCAGGGTACAGGCTTGGGACTGGCAATCAGCAGACTGATTGTTGAAAAACTGGGTGGTAAAATATGGGTGGACAAGAATTATGCGGAAGGCGCCCGTTTTGTATTCACTCATCCTTTAAGTTAGAAATATAAAGATTAGAAACATGAAATATAGAATATGTATCAGTATCCTGTTGATATGGGTCGGTGTGCAATTATTTGCCGCCGGAAATCAAAAAGAAAAAGAAGTGGTTATCAAGATAATAGAAACCAGTGATGTACACGGTAATTTCTTTCCTTATAACTTTATAGAACGTAAGGATTGGAGTGGGAGCCTGGCATGTGTGCATTCCTTTGTAAAGGAGCAACGCAAAATATATGGAGATAACTGCCTGTTGATAGATAATGGTGATATTTTGCAAGGACAACCCACGGCTTATTATTATAATTTTATAGACACGCTCTCTACCCATGTGGCGGCAGAGATGATGAACTATATGGGTTGTGTGGTAGGCAATATGGGTAACCATGATGTGGAGACAGGATATGATGTGTATGACCGATGGATAAAGCAATGTAATTTTCCTGTGTTGGGTGCAAATATCATAGATAATGCCACCGGGCAACCTTACTTGCAACCTTATGAAATAATAGAGCGCGAGGGAGTGAAGATTGCTGTTCTGGGCATGATTACACCGGCTATTCCTTCGTGGTTGCCCGAAAAGTTGTGGAGCGGGTTGCATTTTGAAGAAATGGAACCGTGTGCACGCCGGTGGATGGAGATTATAAAGGAAAAAGAGAAACCTGATGTAATTATAGGATTGTTCCATGCGGGAAAATCAGGTAATAAGTTGGGAAGCGTTATAGAAGATGCCTCTATGAATGTGGCTAAAAACATACCGGGCTTTGATATTGTGCTGATGGGCCATGACCATAGCCGCGAATGTGTAAAGGTGCTCAATACGGAAGGTAAAAACGTGCTGGTCATTGACCCCGCAAACAATGCCAATGTGGTATCGGATGTAACCTTGAAGATTACCATGAAAGACGGAAAGGTAGTAGCTAAATCTGTGGACGGCAAACTGGCTGATATGAATAAGTATCCTGTAAGTGAAGAATTCATGCAGCATTTCGCTCCCCAGTACAAGGCGGTGGATGATTTTGTTTCCCGCAAAATCGGTACTATTTCCAGAACGATAAGTACAAAGGATGCCTATTTTGGTTCGTCTCCTTTCATTGATCTCATTCATAAATTGCAATTGGATATTTCGGGTGCGGAGGTTTCATTCTCGGCTCCACTGTCTTTCCGGGCAGAGATAAAAGAAGGCGATATCTGTGTGAGCGATATGTTCAATTTGTACAAGTATGAAAATATGCTGTATGTAATGAAGCTGTCGGGCAAGGAAATTAAAGGTTTTCTGGAAATGTCTTATGCCATGTGGAGCAATCAGATGAAGACTCCGGAGGATCACTTGATGCTGTTTAATGAACCGATAGAGAAAGGTAAACGAGCCAACTTCAAGAATTTCAGCTTTAACTTTGATTCGGCTGCCGGCATCAATTATACGGTGGATGTGACAAAGCCCGAAGGCGAGAAGATAACAATTCTGAGCATGGCGGATGGCACTCCGTTTGATATGGACAAGATGTATAAAGTGGCCTTGAATTCCTATCGCGGAAATGGCGGTGGCGATTTACTGACAGCGGGTGCGGGCATTCCCAAGGAGGAATTATCGAAGCGAATTATCTTTGCTACCGATAAAGACTTGCGTTACTATCTGATGCAGTATATAGAGCAGGAAAAGGTATTGCAACCACATGTCATGCACCAATGGAAATTTATTCCCGAGGAATGGACTGTTCCTGCTGCAAAAAGAGATTATCAGTTATTATTCGGTGAAGAAAAGAAATAATAAAGTTGAGTAGGAGAAGAAGGCACATACTTAGTCCGTTATTGCTGCTTGCGTTATTCTTAACGTATCAAGTAAGCATCACGGCATTTACCCACGTTCACATTGTGAATGGGGTAATGATTGTACACTCTCATCCTTCCTCCCAAAAACACCATCAACACACCTCGGGGCAGGTTATTTCCATTGCTCATCTGAGCACCATCCACACGTTGCCGACCGAAGTAGGCACAACGATTGCGGTAGACCGCCCTGTGTTGTATGTGCTGGAATATCAAACCGATACTTTTCGTGCCAAGGCGTCTCATACGCGTGGCGTCCACTTAAGAGCTCCTCCCTGTTTCTATTGCTGAAAATAGAATGATGATTCCCGTATAGGCGGATTCGATTGAATCATCATCTCTTTTTATCCCGAAAACAAATAAAGACAAAACATTTTAGCAATAGAAAAAACAATAAATGAAACAATATATTCTATTGCTCGCACTCATAGTGATGGGGGCGGGCATGAACGTGTACGCAGAAGATGTAAATCCTGTGAAGGAAGGTAATGTAATAGCCGGTCATGTGATAGAGAAGGGCACGGAAAACAGTTTGCCCTATGCCGCAGTATTGATAGTGGAAACCGGGCAAGGAACTGTGACCAATGAAGACGGAAAGTTCAAGTTTAAAAACATCCCGGCAGGAAGATATACACTGAAAGTGCAATTACTGGGTTACGAAACCCAGCAGAAGAAGGTAACGGTGAGCAATGAATTTACCGTAGATGTCCACTTCCTGATGAGTGATGCCAGCATTATGACCGATGAAGTGGTGGTCTCTGCCAACCGTAATGAAATCAGTCGCAAAGTGGCTCCTGTAGTGGTAAATGTAATGAATGCCAAACTATTTGAATCAGTAAACTCTACCGATCTGGCAAAGTCATTAAACTACCAGTCGGGACTTCGTGTAGAGAACAACTGTCAGAATTGTGGTTTCCCGCAAGTGCGCATCAATGGTTTGGAAGGCCCTTATTCGCAGATTCTTATCAATAGCCGTCCGGTGGTCAGCGCCCTGTCGGGGGTGTATGGCCTAGAGCAGATTCCTGTGAATATGATTGAGCGTGTAGAGGTGGTGCGCGGTGGCGGATCGGCCCTGTTTGGAGCCAATGCGGTAGGTGGTACTATCAATATCATTACCAAAGATCCGGTAAGTAATTCATTTCAGGTATCTTCCACTATGTCTAATATGAACGGCAAGGTGTGGGAGCAATATATGGGAGCCAATGCTTCACTGGTGGCTAGCGATAATACCTATGGCATCGCCCTTTACCAGTCTTACCGTAACCGCAATCCCTATGATGCGAATGGTGACGGCTTCTCTGAACTGGGAAAACTGAATACGAATACTTTCGGACTTCGCACTTACTATCGTCCTACACAGTTCAGCCGCATCAGTCTGGAATATCATACCACGAATGAATTCCGCCGTGGCGGCAACAAGTTCGACCTGCAACCACACGAAACGGACATAACCGAGCAAACCAAGCACATCATTAATAGCGGTGGACTGAGCTATGATCTGTTTTGGAAAGAATATAAGCATAAATTGTCTTTCTATTCTTCTGTTCAGCATATCGATCGCAACAGTTATTATGGTGCCCAACAGGATGCCAACGCATACGGAAAGACTACTGATTTGACTTGGGTAGCCGGAGGTATGTATGTGGGTAACTTTGAGAAAGTATTATTCTCGCCCGCTACTTTCACTGCCGGATTGGAATATCAGGATAACTCTCTGCATGATGTCATGACGGGCTATCACCGTGATATGCAGCAGGATGTACGCATTGCCAGTGCCTTTGTGCAGAATGAATGGAAGCTGGATAAGTTCGTATTCTTGGCAGGATTCCGTTTGGATAACCATAATTTGATTGACAATCCTATCTTCAGTCCCCGTTTGAATCTGCTTTATAAGCCGAGCGACAAGTTGCAGGCACGCCTCACCTGGTCTACCGGTTTCCGTGCGCCGCAGGCTTATGATGAAGACCTGCACGTGACGGCAGTAGGAGGTGAGGGCGTATTGATCAGACTGACGGATGGTTTGAAACCCGAGCATTCCAACAGCATTAGCGGTTCTATTGACTGGTCGGCAAATATCGGTCATTTCCAAACAAACCTGTTATTGGAAGGCTTCTACACCGGGCTGGATGATGTTTTCGTATTGGAAGATATGGGGCATGACGAGAATGGCAACAAGGTAAAAGAACGCCGCAACGGTAACGGTGCCCGTGTATATGGTGCAAACGTGGATGGAAAATAGCTCACGGGCGTGATGCTGCTTTGCAGGTAGGCTTCACCGTGCAGCGCAGCGAATATACCGAATGGGAAGCATGGAGTGAGAACCCCGATGTACCTTCGGTAAAACGTATGCCCCGTACTCCGGATTATTATGGCTATTTTACTTTCACTTCGGCGCCGTTCCGAAACTTTGACTGGACGTTGTCGGGGGTATATACAGGGCGTATGCGTGTCCCGCATTTTGCTCCCACGGATCTGCCCGAAGAATACGTGGGGCAGTATATCACAAAGGATGAGATGGTACATACTCCCGATTTTTTTGACCTGAATGTGAAGTTGAACTATACCTTTGTGCTGAATGACCATATCAAATTGCAACTGAATGGCGGAGTGCAGAATATATTCAATGCTTTCCAAAAAGACTTGGATAAAGGAGGATATCGTGACTCCGGCTATTTCTATGGACCTACGCAACCCAGAACTTATTTCATAGGGGTGAAGATTACTAATTAGAAATAATATACTATCTTTGCTCGCCGGATTCCCTTTCATCAGCCTATCTACATAGCTTGATGAAAGGGATTCCGATGAATACGGCATTCTATAAATTATTCGCTAAAAAATCAATTTATGATCAAGCAAACTTTTTTCCTTATCCTGTTTTTATTTATAACGCAGTTAGGTTTCGCCAATGGAACCCATTACCAGAAATCAGACTTCTTTGCCACCATGCAACCAGGTGATAAAGCAGCACTACTGATGGTACACTTCGGAACCACTCACGACGATACCCGCGAACTGATCATCAATGCCATCAATCAAAAGGCACAAGCAATGTTCCCCAATCTGGATATGCGCGAAGCCTATACTTCACGCATCATTATCCACCGCCTGAAACAACGGGGAGTGGAGAAACTGACCCCTTTGGAAATGCTGAAACAATTGCACAAGGACGGATATACACACGTCATTATCCAATCAAGCAACATCATAGATGGAATAGAAATGGAGTCTCTGCGCCAGGATGTGCACGAAGTAGAAAAAGACTTTAAAGAAATCCGTATAGGAAAACCTCTGCTTTATGGTAAAGAAGATTATGAACAAGTAATTGATGCACTGATGCCGTTGCTTCCCGCACAGGGAGCCATTGTGTTGGTAGGGCACGGAACTTATACTCCCATCACGGCAGCCTATACCATGGTGGACTATATGCTGAAAGCAAAAGGATATACCCATGCACACGTGGGAACTATCGAAGGCTATCCGGCTTTTGAGGATGCTTTGCGGATGTTGAAGGCAGGGCAGGAGAAGACCGTGACATTGGTACCCTTTATGTTTGTAGCCGGAGAGCATGCCAAGAACGACATAGCCGTAGGCTGGAAGAATGATTTGGAAGCAGAAGGATATACAGTAAATGTATATGCCAAGGGACTAGGAGAAAATCCTGCCATACAAGATCTCTTTATTGAACGGATAAAGTATGCCACAACGCACAAACTGCTTCCCATCAATGAAAAGAAGAAAGAATACGCCAAAGGAAAAGACAAATTCTAATCAATGCCAAAAGGTTTCCATCCACCGTAGGGGCAGATTGAATCTGCCCGATAACAGTCTGCTTTGTGTATGCGGGCGGATTCAATCCGCCCCTACGGTGGATGAGAACCTCTATTCTATCCCTTCCCCCAAATGACTATACTCCTCCGTAATCCTAAATCCCGGATCCGGATAATCATACAATGGGAAACGATGCTCAGTTTCACCTTCCACATAGCTCCACAAGCTATCATAATCCTCCTTCTTTTCTCCCATTTCCCTTAGCTGCAACATATATTGCCACAGAGATTTGTTCTCCTTGATATATATTTTCTCCATCCGATGTATAATCGGGCTATGCTTCCGCGTAGGATCATGGTCGAATTCCAGAATTCGTTTTCCCTCTTTCGTCATGCCGATAGTTGCAAAAGTCATGCTCTTGCCTATCCCTGGCAGATTCAACACACTACGATCTGTTGCCACAAAGGGAATCCGGTGCTCATTGCAAAAGTTCTGTATGGCAGCAGCACGGTCTTTGCTTGTCTTTAGCACTCCCAGAAATTCTTTCTCCATTTCGGCAGATAGTTTTCCAAAGATCTTTTCTTCATGTTGTTCCTGCAAAGAACGGCTATTGGGAGTGAACACGTCATAATTCTCCTCGAAACCTTTCACTGAGAAAGTGTAGTAACACAGCACTCCCAATCCATTCAGCACCCTGCGTAACTTTGCAGTGTGCCCCCTTCGGGATGCTGCTACATTATATACCAACTGATTGGTAATGGTCCATCCGGCAGATAATATTTTCTTTATCGCTTCCTTGGCCTCGGGCGTTACCTCCAGCGGAGTTTGGAAATGCGTCTGAATCAGGAATTGATTGACACCGATAGCCGATGCTTTTTCTTTAAATTCCCGAAGGATTTCCAGTAACTCATCATTAATACGCATGGGCAGATATACCGGTAGACGCGTGCCCAGACGCACACGTTGCAGTTCGGCATACTTTTCGCCTTCGGCGCGTTTCAGGTTTGTATTCCGTTTGCGTGCAGCCATTTTGTAGACAGCTTCCAATATATTACGCAAAGTCTTGTTTTGGCTCATCAACGCATCGCCGCCTGTAATCAGAATATCTCTCAGTTGCGTATCGTTTTCAAAATATTCCATCAGCTTCCTCAGTCTCTTGTCCCAACTTTCTTTGGCTTTCAGCTCTTCAAAATTAAAGTTCAATCGCTCGCTTTGGAAGTCGTACATGCGCTGGCAAGATGCACACAGGCCACCGCAGGCACGTCCCATGGAGTCGGGGATCAAGATAGCCACTTCGGGGTAGCGGCGATGAATATTATGTCCGTCCGGCACCAGCCATCCGGCGGCGTTGGGCTTTCCGGCTTCCACTATGTCTTCCTTTTCCCAGGCGCGGATGCTGCCATAGGCTTCTACCAAGTGGGAAGAATAAAGGATGTAGCTGCGTATGGCTGCATCGTCATACCCTTTTCCGGTGGGGTTCAGCAAGGATAGATAGTAAGGAGTAATAAAGATAGGCATTCCCTTTTTGCGTGCCTGGTGATAGAGTTGTATGGTTTCTTCGGACAATGAGTTGCTCAGCATTCGGTTCAGCTCTGTGGGACTTTTGATAGCCAGTGCCAGATGAAAACGGGATTCGTTCCACCATTGGTTTACCAGTTGCCGTTTTTCTTCATACGTGCTGTTCTCGGGAAAGAGGTAACGGCTGGAAGGAGCATGCCTGTTTTCTATTTTCTGTATAAGCAGGGAGATGATTCGCTCTTTGTTTTGGCGGCGGATGGCGCGTACATCTTCACTTAGTCCGCTAGACCAGCGTTTCATCCATTGGTACACTTGTTTTTCATCAGGCATTCCGGCATCTTTTTGGTAGAGTCGGAGGAACTGGTGGTACAAGTCAATCCATAAATCAACGGAAATCTCTTCATTGGTGATACGATTAGCTAAAAACTTCCAGAGCAGTGAGATGGTTTCTACTTTAATCTCCTGTTCGGTAGAGGATTCGTAAATGGTTCTTCCATCATTTTCTATTAGCCTTTTAATGTGCCTTGCGGCATCGGGATTGTTAATGTGATCTGATAATAAATAATCGTTCAGCTTCTTTTTGAAGTCTGTTTCATCTTGGCTTTCTAAGGCCAATGAAGTGAGTTGGGTTAATCGGGTTTCGAATAGTGTTTTAATGTCTTGTGAAGATAACATCTTATTCTTTTGTTTCATAAGCGTTTTTAGTGTTTAGGGGTTAATACTAGAAATAACATTTTTCTTGCTAAAATGTTGTCAAACTGTTTGTTTTATGCCGCTAAGTTAATAAAAAAGCTGTTTTTATGCAAATTAATTGGCGTTTGTCTATATTTTAATCCCTGATTAGTTTGTCAGAAACGACTATAAAGATGTTTTTCTTATTCTTTTTGTTATATTCTTAAATGAATAACTTCCTCTCTAAATCCTTGCCCATGAACATTTAAAGCATTAACTTTGTCATATATGAAAAATGAAACCAAAGAAAGGAGCGGTGCTATGGCAGGAAACTATATTCGTTTCGATTGGGCTATGAAGCGCTTATTACGCAATAAAGCCAATTTCTCGGTACTCGAGGGGTTGCTCACAACGTTACTGAATGAAAAGATAACCATTCAGAAATTGCTTGAAAGTGAGAGTAACCAAGAGGATGAGTTTGACAAGTATAATCGTGTGGATATGCTTGCCGAAAACTCAAAAGGAGAACTTATTTTAATTGAGGTTCAAAACAATAATGAATATGCCTACTTTCAACGTATGCTTTTCGGCACTTCCAAGTTGGTGACAGAGTACATCAATCGTGGCGAAGGATATGAAAAAGTACGCAAGGTTTATAGTGTGAACATTGTCTATTTCAGTTTGGGCAGCGGGAAGGATGTTGTGTATCATGGCAAAACGGAATTCCGTGGCATTCATCAAGGTGACATATTGGAACTGACTCCCTTCCAGCGGCAGACTTTTAAAGTTGATTCGGTCAGCCAGCTTTATCCTGAGTATTATGTGTTGAAAGTTAATGATTTTAATTCCGTGGCAAAAAGTCCATTGGAAGAATGGATTTATTATTTGAATACAGGCGATATTCCGGATACTGCATCTGCTCCTGGACTAACAGAAGCTCGTAAACAGTTGAAGTTGGATAAAATGAGTAAGGAAGAATTGAATGCATATTATCGTCACTTGGATAATATTGTAATACTGCGTGACAATATATTTACGGAACGGGCAGAAGGACGAGCCGAGGGGCTTGCTGAAGGTCTTGAAAAAGGTAGAATTGAGGAAAAACGTAACAGTGCTCGGGGCATGAAAGCTCTAAACATTCCCATTGACAAAATTAGTGAGATAACAGGATTATCTATCAGTGAAGTAAAAGAACTATAGAGATAGTTTATAAAGAGATAAATAACAATTCCCGGTGTAGCCTTATGTACATCGGGAATTTTATTATTCCATCTGCGAGAGTCCTTTCTTAAAAAAACATTCATTCCCCCTTTCTGTTGTATCTTCGCCCCTACAATTTAAAATAGTGTGAAGCAATGAAATCAAATGATGTATTTAGCTACATGGAGACATGTATCGGTAAAAGACAAATGCTGGGGAAAGAGAGTACAGCAGAGTTGTATCATGCAGTTTTCTCTTATTCCAACAATGCCTTTCCTTTTTCCGTAAGCCGGTATTTTTGTTTCGGATGTTTTGGACTGTTCGGATAGATTGCTTCTACCAAATTCAATTCTATAGCAGGATAAATATAAGTTTCCAAGAAATTACGTTTATCTTTCAGTCCCATCAAATTCATAATTTCTTTAGCAGAAGAGGTATTATCCGCTATGGCGACCAATGCTTTTTCCAACTGTGGGGTTACTGTGGGGTTACTGTGGGGTAACTGTGGGGTAACTGTGGGGGCTTGCCCAACAGTATGTTGTGTATAATGAAATACCACCCATACGGCATTGCCGTCTGTGTGGAACTCCGGTTCTGGAATCCCGACACGGCGGCACTCGTTTATCATGAGTCCTATACCACGTCCCCAACTTTCTAGAATCTCACTTTTATATAAGACATTGGCTATAATAAGATTTTGCGGTTCAGAGTTATGCCCGCTCAATAATTTTTCAATGGTCATATCCGACGGGAAAGTGCCACTATTTTCTATTTCTACACGATTATCATAAATGGCTATACCTACCGAACTTCCGGGACGGTGATAGGTACGATGGCAAAAAGCGTTGATACAACATTCGCGCAATGCTTTATAAGGAATGCTCAACTCCTCCTCCCGATATAGTCCTTCAATCTTTCCTGAGAGGGAGAAATGCTTGAAAAGAAACGCCATTGCAGCATCCAATAACGTATAAATATTACCATTAACACGTTGATTGTCGATAAATTCATCTTTAGTCGTACCTTTAAATCGGGCTAACCGTAACAGGCATTGCGGATAATAGTATAAATCATTACCAAACAAGACTGCTGCAGCGTTATTCAATTTTCCGTTATGCAACAGGTTGAACTTTTCAAGAATGGTCGATATATTTTCCCGTATGGTTGTTTCCGGTAAGCGTCCGCTTCTTATACCGCTCCGAACAGCCCCCATGATGCTCTGTTCATCAAGGTCTGAGATTTGAAGATCGGGATTTATCATTGATTCCCAAGCGCACTTTCCACCCCGTTGCATTAAAAGATGATTATATGTCTCTTGAAGCATGGTTGATGTAACGCTTTCAATTCGCTGATAGGCTCTCCCTTTATACGAGAATGGGCGCATATAGCGTTGTTCTTCCACATGCAGGGTAATGATACTTTTGTTCGTATCAGGAATGGCTATATATGATACATCAATAGTGGCATACGGTTCAATGCGACGGATAGCTTCGGCTATATCCCGCTTGGTCTTGTCACTTAATTCCTGACCAATAATCTTTCCTTTATCGGTAATACCGAATAATACGGTTCCGCCTGTACCGTTAAGGAAAGCATAAAGTGTTTCCATTCCGCGCTCCAACTGACCGGTTGTTTCCTTAAATTCCAGTTGACTGTTTTCGGAGTCCGCTATCAGCCTTTTTACTATTTCGAGGGTATCTATGTCCATATATAGTTTCTTAACTAAGATACAAAGGTAACATCTTTAATCGGGAAATTACCGAATATCGACTTGATAAATCATTATACGGAGAGATTTTATTTCGGTGGGTTGCTTTATGTTGTTATCTCATTTAATATTGTCCATTAAAAAACTGTTTGTAGAAACAACCCTCGGGTCTCAGATAATTTTTCAAATATTCCCCCTTTCTGTTGTATCTTCGCCCCTACAATTTTAAATAGTGCGAAGCAATGAAATCAAATGATGTATTTAGCTACATGGAGACATGTATCAGTAAGAAGGAGAAGCTGGGGAAAGATAGTACGGCAGAGTTGTATCATGCGGTCTTTGTCCGGCTGCAAGGCTTTTGGAAGAAATCCACGCTGCATTGGAGTCGGGTAACCGGTGAGGTAGTAGATGAATTCCAGGCACACCTGTAAGAGGAGGGGTTGCAAACCAATACGGTGAACAGTTACCTCAGCAACTTCCGGGCAATGTATAATGATGCTGTAAAACATGGGATAGCGATCCACGTTGCCCCCGTCAATCCCTTTGCCCACTTGCAACTGAAGCGTGAGAAGACCGACAAGCGCGCCACCTCGCAGAAAATCACAGAGCGTATTATCCGGATGGACGATAAAGGCTCTCCGATGAGGCGGCTTGCCATAGACTGCTACACTTTCTGTTTCCTGGCATGTGGCATCCCCTTTGTGGACCTTGCCAACCTCACGGAGAAGAATATCCACGGAGATGTCCTTGTCTATAGCCGCGTAAAGACCGGCACCCGGGTTTGCATTGGCATTTCCAAGGGAATGCGTATCCTTATTGATAAGTACCGGCGAAAGGGGTCTTCACATCTGTTCCCCCTTCTTCCCAATAAAAAGAAGGTTTCACATAAAGATTACAAAAAGATTCAGAGACAAATCAACGAGCAACTCAAGAAGATAGGGGAGGAACTGGGACAGAAAATGAAACTGACCTATTATGTGGCGCGGCACACTTGGGCAAGCCAGGCTCATGAGATGGATATTCCGCTGGCTGCCATCAGTCAGGCATTAGGACACCGGTCTGAGGGAACCACATTGATTTATCTGGCTGAACTGAGCCAGGAGAAGTTGAATAAATCATACGGGACGGTGAGCATGAGTGTTGATAATCTTGTTTGCGGGCGTGCCTGATCACTTATTTAGAAAATAAGGGTGTGGAAGCGTAACAGTCTATAGTTCAATGATATAGCACATACTACAATAAAAGAATGTCTCATATCCGGGAACAAAAGTAGGACTTATCAGATAAAGAAACAAAGAAAAACGGATTTTTTTGTAAAATCTAATTTCTCACGTTGTAACTGTATTGTTTTTGGCTCTTTTTACCTCTTGATACCCCCCCCATCAGTGGCAGAATGGCAAAAATAGGCATATACGGCTTCCTACCGCTATGCTTTTTCTGTCCATTTAACAAGTTTTTATCCTTCTTTTTGCCCCTCATGGGATCGTTGCTAAACGGAAAAAGCACGCAATATTCACTTTATTTTACCAATCTATAAATTTTTATCCGTACTAAGGCCGGCGGAATCTCCCTTATTTTCTAAATAAGGGATGTTATAGCAGCTTTTATTGATTAATCACTTGTGAACCAATAGCTTATATGAATAGAAAGTTATTTTTTATATGTATGTTCGCCATTTGCCTGTGTGCCGGTTGTGGTCATGATTCTGATGGTCCCGTAACTCCGCCCACCCCTCCCGGTCCGGGTCCTGAACCCGATCCCGACCCTGTAGCCATCGAACTATACACTTCCCTTGAATCCCGTGCTGCCGTCAACGGGTTTGACGGTACAGAGATCAGCATAGCCGCAGGCACTTCCTCCGGGCATATCACTGAGGTGTGGAACGGCGTAGCCACCGGTTCCCGCATAGCCTTAACCCCCGTGCAATATTATCCTGCTGACAGTTCCGCCATTTACCTGCGTGGCTTCTATCCCCGCACCGAGTCTTTGGTTGATGGCATTGCCGGCTATACGCTGACGGGAAAAGAGGATCTTCTGTATGCCGGGCTCAGTTCCGGGTCTTTGGGCACTCCCTTCAATCCCTCGGCAGAGGTGCTGACTTTCCATCACCTGCTGGCACAGCTCAATGTGTCGCTGGATACGGAGGAAGACTTTCAGGGCACATACCGCCTCAAGCATCTCAGCATTGAGGGTTCTGCGGGGAGCGCATCGCTGGATGTGCTGAATGGCACGGTGCAGTTTGGTGAAGATCCCATCCGTTTGGAAGTCTATAATGTAGAGGACTTTAGCGGTGAGGTGGTGAAAGCCGGAAGCACTCTGTCCCTGGGGTATATACTGATACAGCCCAAAGCGGCCCTTACTCTGAATCTGATATTGGCAAGGGATGAGAATCCGGAACATGATATTGTTTTGGCAAATCAGCCGGTGGAGTTTGAGGGCGGTAGTTCCGAAACGGGGTTGTCTTATAAGCTGTCCATCAAATTGCCTAATGATATAGGGAAAGAAGATCCCGACAATCCTGATAATCCGGACAATCCCGACCCTGACAATCCTGACAACCCTGATAACCCGGATCCTGATAATCCGGACACCCCGGACCCCGATAATCCTGACAATCCCGATCCGGATGACCCTGACCATCCCGACCATCCTAACCCGGATGATCCTGATCCCGGAAAGCCCGAGAATCCGGATAAAGTGGAGTTGACCCTTTATGCCACCATTACGGCGTGGAGTGATGTTTCTATGGGTGATATAGATATTCCTGTACATTGATAAAATAAATTATGAACTAACAAATAAAGAGACAAGAAAATGAAAACACTTAAAACAACTATGTTCGTCACTGCCTGCATGGCTATGATGTGCGCTTGTACTGACCAATCCACTTTGGGTGAAAACCAAGGAAGTAATGAATCGAATGAATTAGTAGAACTTAAAATTAATCCGTCTATTGCGTTGACTAGGGCGGCTGTGACTGGAACAGAAGGTAGTGCTTTGGGAAGCATTGCTGTTTATTCAAGTGGGACAGAGAATAATTATGCGATTTATGAATATACTGATGGTGGCTCTAGTTGGGGAGCAAAAGGAAGTGATAAGATCTATTTATCCAAAGATGCAGTGACTATCTTTGCTTACTATCCTGCTTATTCAGATGCAGATAATAGTACTGCTTTGACAATCAATACAACTGATCCTGTTACTGCTCCCGGTACATCATCTACCATTAATGTTTCTTTAAATGAAGGAAATGAGGGTAGTGCAGGTGATGATAATCAGATTATTGTTGCAAGTGATGGAAAAGGTAGCATTAATACCACAGCAAAGGATATAGATTATATGTATGCAGTAAATGCCGTTGATGGTGGTGCACCAACCGCAGAGACCGGGGTATCTGAGTCCCAGCAGCCCACTGCCAACAGCACCTCTTCCAGTGTTTCCCTTAAGATGAAGCACGCCATGGCATTAGTCAGCTTCAAAGTGATTAAAGAAAACTATAATAACACAGGTAGTTTGACTAAGATTGTGCTTAAGAACACTGAGAGCAATACCACATTAAATCAAGGGGATGGACAAGCAACCATGAATATCAGTAGCGGAAATATAACCTTGGCATCAACTGCCAAAGCTGCTACATTCACCCGCTTTATCTGTACAGGTACATCAGGCAGCTCAACTGCCGGATACACTCTGAAAGAGAATGCAAATGACTCACCCGCTTTCAGCATCTTGACTTATCCCAATGAGACCGCTGATAAATCAACAGTCATAGTAGAGGTAACGATTGACAAACAAACATATTCAAAAGCATTACCTAACAGCAGCCAAGCCTGGGCAGCAGGCAAGAACCATGTCTATACCTTAAAGCTCAGCGGAAAAGAATTAGGCATAACAAATGTAGCTATAGAACCTTGGGGAGCTGATGTCCCCATGGGTGATGTCACATTAGAATAACCATTAACCCCAATAAACCAATGATAAGAAGGAACATCCCTACCTCCCTGTCCCTGAGCCTTGTAGCCTTGGCCTTATCCTGCCCCGCCTGTACGGAGCAGGATGCTCCCCGTGTCGATACCGGCAACGGCACAGAATCCACCGTAGCCCTACAACTATCTATGGCAGGGCTGGAGGTGGTTCCTGATGCTGCAAGGGAAGCAACAACAACTACACCTCTCTATAGTGGAACTATGGGAGTCTATCTAAAAGGAACATTATACGGGGAAACTACGGCATATACTTTTACTAGTAATGATCAGGGTAACACAGGTACAGTAACCCCGGCAAGTGGGGTTACTGCCCCTTTGCTCTATGCAGAAACTGCCACCATCTATGCAGGTTATCCATACACTAATAACAGTATTGCGCTGGCAACTAATGATATTGAAAACCATCCCACTCTTGCTATTAACACCGATGCCATCAACTATGCACCCACTATAGCCGCTGATGCCGCCAATCTTGATTTCACCGGCACCGCCAATGATTATATGTATGGTGTGAAATATGCCGATAACGCATTTACCACCGAGCAACCCACCGCCAACTTTAAGAGCCCGAGTGTTACCATCGGTCTTAAACACGCCTTTTCCCAAATACAGTTTGTTATCATCAAGGGAACAGGCTATTACAAAGCCGGGAATATCAGTTCCATTACCTACACCCGTGATGGGGCACCAAAACTACAGGCAGACAATGGCTCTACCATGAACCTGCACGATGGAAGTATCACAACCACCGCGGCTTCTGCCAGTGGCAATGCTTTGTACACCTTTGATTTAAGCAACAAAACAGACTTGGCAGCCACCACCGAAGTCGGCAGTACTCCCTATATCCTTACCACCTATGCCTTGCCATGCGAGAAAACTGCCACTGACACCCAAACCAGCACCTTCACCATCACAGTAGATGGCGTAGAGATGCAAGCCGACCTTTTCACCCTGTCCCAAGCATGGGAAGCAGGGAAGAAATACGTCTACACCTTCCGCTTCGGCCCTACGGGAATGACATTGGTAGGAGTGGCAATAAAAGGATGGGAAACCAGTGGAGGCACAGGAGATGCCAAGCCCGAAGGCTACGCCATGACCGTAAACGCAGATATAGCCGGAACAGGTATCCATAGCCGGGAAGCCCTTCCCACTGATGCGGGCAGCAGCGCAATGTATGACCGTGACAAGTTCTACGATGGTGACCAAATCCGCATCCTGCAAACCAAAGGGGACGCCCCAACACTCCCCGTCGGTACTACCAACGAATGTAACTATCAGCTGACCCTATCGGATTCCAAAGAAACCTGGGTAGCCACCCCCGTAGCCAATGGATTGAACTATATAGCAGGTGCCACCTACCGGGCTTTCTACCCCGTTACCCACGACAGAATCCTTTTGGATCAAAGCACGCCGGAATACTTCCGCCTGAGCAACCTGATGCAAAGCCGGACGCTTACCCCCACAAGTACGCAACTCAGCTTTACCGGAGACGATGCCCTGACGCACGCCTACAGCCGGGTAACCCTGAAATTTGCATTAAACAGTACGTCAGCCCCCGACTATACCTTTACCTTTTCCGGCAACGGAATACAGGACGGTAGTACCACCGGAACACAATACATCAGGATGCTGAAAGAGAGCCAAAGCGATACCTACACCGCCATCGTCGCTCCGATAACAACCACAGGAGACGGAGCAACCCGGACATTAAACGTATCCCTCACCGTGGGGGGAGTGACTTATCCCGCCCGGCTCCAGTGTGCCTGTGCGGTCAATACCCATTACACTTATACCTTGACCATACACAATGACATACTGGTATCCACCAGCCACTCCATAGCCGAATGGAAAACAGGAACCACCACTTCGGGTGAACTGACAGAAGATCAGACATCGGGAGAACCGGTAACCGAACCAACAATAACCGAATAACAACAAACATAGCAATAGAAACCACGCAATGATGAACAAGCAAATACTACCCCTGGGACTCCTGTTGTGCATGGCATTCTCTCTGAGTGCCTGTAGCGCCACAGACCATGACGATGATACCGCCACTTCCGGCATTCCACTGGAGATAGAAGCCGAAGTGCAGGGCACTCAGCCACGGGCCACCGATGCCGATGCCGTGTATGACAAGAAAGCATTTGTAGAGGGGGACGTGATTGCCATCACCGATGGAAGCAACAGCCATAATTACCAGTATATATCGGGCAAATGGAAACCGGCCGTTTCTGGCAGCTACCACACCATAAACAGTGGCAATGCAGCAACCTATACAGGCAGCTATCCATCTGAATTTTCCGGTGTGCAGTCCGATCAAACCACCCGGGATGGATTCCGCAACAGCAACCAGCTAAAGACTCCGGCAACCAGTCCATCCGGCAACTTGCTGAGCTTTACCGGAGAGAAGAACTTTGCTCCCCAAGCGGCAAAAATCACCATTATCGTTACTTATATAGAAGACCGTACCCCTGTCAGTGCTACTATAACAACTACAAGTACTAATCTCTGTAACACAAGTGGCAATGAACATACCGTGAAATGCCTATACACCGCCGGAGCAACAGCCACTGCCACCTCCACCCACAACTGGGAATGTATTGTACTGCCCGGCAATCATACCCCCGGCTTCACCATCGTAAGCAATTTAAATAATGCAGAAAAGACCGGAACATTTACAGCCTCCCAAGCAATAGAAATGAAGGCAGGCTATAACTATGTATTCAGCTTCAGCACCTCCAACGACCTGATATTGAACAGTGTCACCGTGCTTCCTTTTACGGATGCCCCGTCCCAGGATGCAGGCAGTGCCAGCTGATGTCCCAATCATTACACCCCGTCTAGTAAACTAAAATATAAAAAACAGAATGATGAACAGAAAATACAGAATATACCGGCAAAGGATGATGATGGCAGCATTGCTTCCCTTATGGGCAGCATACACTACGGACAGCATCACCCCCGATGGGGAAACCGATCCCTCCGGCAACACCCTGCAACTGCTATCCGTCCTTATGGAAGAAACAGGAACACCGCGATCCATCGTCACAGGTGAAACCCTGCAACAACTGCGCCTCTATGCCACAGACCAGACAGAGAAGCATGAAACCTACAAAGGAGCTGAAGGCAGCAGCAGTGATGGCTCGGCAGACTATATCCGTTCCGGTTCCTCATGGCGTCAGACAGGAACTAAGAAAATAATCATCGACACAAGTACTCCCCCTGCCATCCATGCCTTTTCCCCTCATACCCTTACCGTCACCAATACCGGTTATGACTCCCATACCATCCCTGTGACGGTGCGCACTGCCGATGATTTTTCCATCGGCAAGCAAACGGACTATCTGTATGCCACCCCTGTATGGCTAGGGGCAGGAGAGAAAGTCGTCACCCTCAGCATGCACCACGCATTGGCAAAGGTAAGCCTGCAAATATCCAAGGCAACCACCATTGCCGAGGGTGAAACCATGACCATAACCCAAGTGGAAATAATCAGCAAGAGCAACGCCTTGAAAAGCGGAACGGGAAAGATGTCATTGGATACCGGCGGCATAGAGGAACTGGCAGGCACTCCCGTCCTTACTCTGACCAGTGCCACCGGAAGCAATTTGGTGTACACTCCCGATGTCCCCACCGCATCCGCCTTGGTAGCTCCCGTCACCCTGCCTGCCAACGACCTTTCGTTCCGCATCACCCTGTCGGGGCATGACACCCCTTTTGTCACTGCCCCTGTTTCCACAGGGCAAACTTGGGAGCAAGGCGTGCACTATCTCTACACGGTGACCCTCAGCAAGACGAAAGCCGCATTTCAGTCCGTAAGTATATATGACTGGCAATCCGATGCCAGCCAGAACACCAATATAGGTATCTGATACCCCTTCCTGCAAAACAGTAAAGAAGAAACGATGAAAGTAACAATGAAGATGAACAAGAGACAACTACTTTATACATTCGCCCTGTGCCTGCTGCTGCCCGCTTGCAGCCAGGAGCCGGAACTGCCCGCATCCCCCACAGGTGAGGGCACGGAGGCAACGGCCCCGTTGCTGGATATTTCATTCAGCCTGCCTGCCGTGTCGCCCGTACCACCCGCCACAACCGTTGCGCCATCGCGTGCCGTCACCACCGTGCCGCTTGCCGCAGGCACTACCTTCCGTGTATATGCCTATCCGCAAGGGGGAAGCGTGACTGCTGATACCCCGCAAGCCGGTACTTACACCGTGCAGGAGGGCGGCACGGCAACGGGTGCATTGAGGCTATACCGCGGCACTTACGATTTATACCTCGTATCTTATAACACCAATGGCACGCCGCCCGAAGTATCGGGTGGAAAGATCAGCGTGGAGAATAGCAAGGACTTTATGTACACCACCCTGAAGAATGTAGTGGTGCAACCCTCGGTGGCAGGGGCTACTTCGCTCAGCATTCCGGTGTCTACGCCCTTTACACACCTGGGGGCGCAGGTCACGGTGTCGGCAAAGGTGAAGAATGGAAACCAGCCGGTGGCGGTCAATGCCATGTCAGTGAATAAGATAACCATTAAAAATCTGTCTTCCGCCCGTAACTATACCTTGGGAGAGGCTACTTGGGATACCGGCGATACTCCCTTCTTTAATGAATCATTGGAGTATACCACCTTTACACGTCCTAATAACCATAATGATCCGTCAATAAGCAACCCCAGTGTGCTTCCGCCTGTGAATGGAACGGTGAGTCTGGAGTTTGATGTCGATCTGAAAGTGACATACAACACCACGATAACCAAAGATATTGTTTATACCCCCTTCATTCTGAAAGCCTTGAAGCCGGGCATGAAATATAATTTTGAGTTCACATTGACTTTCTATGGAGAGATAACACCTACTGACCTTACGCTGGCGGTAAAGGAGTGGAACGAAATCGATTTGGAAACCGATAATATGGGAGGAGGTAACTGATGAAGAAAGAAAAATACAGTATCATAATAACACTCTTTTGCCTGTGCATGGCAACGGGCGGGTGTAGTAAAGAAGAAGTAGCGGCAGACACGGCTACCGGAACACTGACCCTGCAACTGCAATTACCTCCCGCGCTTACGGTAGAGGTGGGAGAGAGTAAGGGCAGGGCAGTTTCATTGGCTGATCAGATAAAGAACGTATGGGCAGTGCAATACAGTGAAGATGGTACATTCAAGAAAGCCCAATATATATCCGGTGCAAATAATATTGGTAAGCATGATAATTCCGACTATCTGGTAAAAGTAACGACCAGCGGATTCTTTAATGAGAACAGCCGATTCTATATTTTGGTCAATACAGGGAATAACAGTTTAATAACAGATCAAGGTATTACAGAAGAAAACTTGAAGAAACTGACAGTCGATTTGACTGGCGGAATATCAAAGGATGCAGAACCAAATTTCCTGACAGCAGGACCTGTTGCATTCAAACAACTGGGGGAAGAAGGGGTAAATGGTGAAGGAGTGAAAGCAGTCATTACCGCTCCTTTAAGCCGTACCTATGCCGCATTACAGTTTAGTTATAACAGCAATAATCCGGAAAAAGGTAAGTTTGAGGCAGCCTCTCTCTCCCTATTCAATCTGCCTACAAAGCTAACCGTGCATACTGACGGTAACAGCAGCATTACAGATTTTAATTCTACTGGGCAAGAAATAAAAGGGGCAACTTGGAATGGAGGTCTTTTAAACTCTGTCTATATCGGTGAAAACCTAAGAGGTTTTGGAACTGGAAAGACCTTCCAAGAAAAGAATCTTCCGGCAAAAGGTCCTAATGGAAGTTTAGATAAATGCACTTACGCAGTACTGACAGGAACCTATTATTACCGCACAGGCGGAGATGCAATCAATGGCTACACCTATACCACCAACGGCATAACCGTATCTTACAAGTTCTACTTGGGCGGCAGCCTCTTGGACGATTACAACATTATACGAAACACCCTCTACACCGTTACCATCAACATAGGCGGAGCGAACTCAGCAGACATACGGCTGACGGTGACCAATGGCAATGTATCCTATTTTGATGAAGTAGAAGAAGTACAACCAGATTATGAAGTAATATTATAAGCATATCAAAACAGAAAGAACCATGTTAAAGAAAAATATACTTTTTACCCTATTACTATCTACAGCCGTCTTTGCTACAGGTTGCAAGGATGAGCTGGAAATGCCTTTCACTCCGGAAGCCGGAGGAGAGGGAACAGTACCGGTCACCTTTGCTATAGGAATAGCCGATGAACAGGATGGATATAACCAAGGCGAATCATCGGCAGCCCGTACTATGGATAACTCGGCCAATGCCGGTCAAGGACTTGATGCAAGGGTTGTGCCTGATCCTGCTTCAAGAGACACCGGGCTTAAACCGCAACAGGTTTATAATCTCCAAATAATCCAGTTCGATCAAGACGGGAAAGTACTAAAAACGACTACTCAGGCTAGTTATGCAATCGGCTCTAAAATAACATTATCGTGGAATACCAGCAATACTGATTGCCAGCTCCTGTTTATTGCAGCCGGTAACGGAGGCAGTGCATCAAAATATCCCACTGGTTCTTTAAATACTTTGGCTGATTACCAGCAAATGATTTCCAATGTGGACTTTGCAAACCTTCCAACGGGTGAAACTAACCAGACTGATGTGGATAAACAACCGTATGTTTTATTCCTTCCCCATGTGAAGGTAGAAAACAACACTATCCAAAGTCCGGGTATAATAAACGGCACAGGCCACGATGTCCGCATCCTATTGAAACGCCTTGCCGCCAAACTTACTTTGACATGGACTTTTGATGAAGCTCTCACAAACCAAGGATATACCTTGAAAGAAGTCAGATTGAGCCAAGTATCGGGAACAATCCCCAACGGCAAGCCCAACCATGCAACAGGTCGTTTCTACTTTTACCCTGCAAGGGAAAGCAACGATACTTACCCCACGGCAGAAAAAGAATATGTAGATTATTTCCGTTTGAAAGATACAGAATTGAGCACTGCCGATGGAAGTTATACCATATGGATGCCTGCCACCGTGCGCGGCACTTCTTCCAAAGTCACTGCTCCCCAGCACAGGAATAAAGACAATGCCCCGGAAGGAGCTTGCTTTGTGGATTTTGTAGCAGAGAAAACAAATACCGCAACAGGTGAAATAGAAGACCGCCTAGCCTATCGCATTTACCTAGGTGGCGCTGCCGTAAACGATTTCAATATAAAGGAAAACACCAACTATACATGGGACGTAAAAATGACCAGCACCAATGTAGCCGATCCCCGTATTATCCAACAGAGCTTGATCCCCGTAACCAGCAAAGTTCAGAAAAATACTTCTAATTGCTTTATGGTAATTCCGGGTACGGACTTTTATTTCAATCCTTATAAGCATGAAGCGGGAACGAATGGATGGAATGATGAGTTGGTGAATAACCCTTCCGGTACTCCTACCATAAAAACAGCAATAACTTCTGTAAAGGTCCTATGGCAAAGTCGCGATAACGGAACGAATGGTGAGTTAGTGCTGGGATGGTATATTAGTACTGATAAACATGAGAACTTGGTAAATGGTGAAAAACTAGGTGATATAAATAAAGCCAAGGTATATGTAAAAGTACCTGTTAGCAAAGGGGGAAATGCGGTGATTGCGGCATATGCTCAAGATGGTAAAACTATTCTTTGGAGCTGGCATCTCTGAATCACAGACTATGTGCCGGAAAGAATGAAAGTTGCCGGAGGAGACGTAGATACTAGATACAAAGCAGCACAAAGTGGCACACAGAATGGAACGGTGCATAAATATCGTTCTGCTATCTGGAAAGAGAACGGAACTTATGAAAACATGGTAATGATGGATCGAGAATTGGGAGCAAGGAAAGGTGGCTTTCCCGGGATAGGAAAGAGTAACTATGAAACAGATTATACCCAAATGGATGCAGTAAATAGAATGGGATTACTCTATCAATAGGGAAGAAAGGATCCTTTCTTTGGCTCGCCGGATGGTACAACAAATGAAATCAATGTGATTTATGATGGGGATGGAACGCCTTTATCTTTAGAAAAAGAATCCGCTAATGGAATGAATCTAGCTAATGCAATAAAGAATCCATTAACTATATATTATTGTGGAGATAATACGCTTAATACTCAATGCTCTTGGAATACATCTAATACAGCTCCTGGGAAAAAGACCATTTACGATCCCTCTCCCGAAGGATGGAAAGTACCGATGAATGGAGTAACTCTGAATGGTGGCGATCTCTTGGCTAATGGTGCAGGTATATTTGCAAAGTTAGCATTAGGAGGATCTGCTGACAAAGATGCTGTTACTCTTGCGAATGGAAATAGCTATTTTAATTATTCAAGATATTATTCGTTAGATCGATTTTATAAAAATGAAGCAACGATCAATTATAGAGATCAAAATCCTAGAGGTGGGCGAATTTTCTTTTTAGCAGATGACATCAGTGACGCACCTGGTAGTTGGACTATTGAGAACACTATGTGGATGCCGGTTTCTGCAGAACGGCATAGAACTAGTGGAACGCTTAGCTATCCAAGTTTGGGACATATTTGGTTGGCGGATATATCTTCTGGAAAAAGTGGATATTTTGCAATAGAACCAAGCAAAATCAGCTTGGGCTTTTACTACTTTAGCTATGGCTGGTCAGTTCGTAGTATTCAAGACAATAAACAATAAAACATAAAGAAATGTCGTTATCAAAATACACCATCTTAGTAGCCGACTATATCCCTACGGATATGATGCTACTTAAAATCCAGCTCAATCGTGTACATTGCCGATCGCTTTTTGCAACCGATGGTTTTGATGTATTGCGTCAAGTAGAAAAAAACGTCCGGATCTCATTCTAATGGATCTCTATATGCCTGGAATAAGTGGCTTTGAAGTGGCGGACGTCTTGGCACAGCAGGAATATACCCGGAAAATCCCCATTATCTATATAGTGAATATGGGAGATTATCCTATTTATACCCCCGACGGAAGATTGCTTTCGCAAAAGGAATATATAGAAAAACCATTTGATATGCGCCAACTGGTAAAGCGCATTTTGCAGTGGCTTGCACCGTAGGGGCGGGGAAAGTGTTCTTTGAAAATAGTGAAGATAAAAACGCGAATATTCGCGATGCCCATCGTGAATATTCAAAAAAGAAACGCGAATATTCACGATTGAATCCTGAATATTCGCGTTTTCTTTTTGTTTAGTCATCGGGATCACCTAAGTATTTTCTGAGAATTTCCATTTGTTTCGGCAGAAAATAATGTTTGCACTTGTTGTAATGACCTTTCGTTTCCAATTCCTCCTTTAGTTTGGAATCTTCTCTGATTGCTCTTGATAGAGCATTTACTGCCGCTTGTTCTCCCAATCCTTTAAAATAATGCATTGCAACAACTTTTTTCTTCGGCGATCCGCTTAGTTCATCCTGAACTTCTTCTTCTTTAATTACCATAATATTATAACCTAATTATTTCAATACAAAAGTAATCATAATATATTTAACTATTGCGCCTTTTCTACATATATTTTCATGTTTTTTTTCTAATCCAATCAAATCTCTTCGACTCTCTCCGCGGACAAAAAAAAATAATGCCGATCTTTGATGCGTGAAAGGGAAAATCCTTTTTACGTAACAGTATTAATTTAAACTTTAACTATTATGTCGTTAATGTTTTCAGTAGGAGCACGCATGAATCCGATGGATAAGAATGCCACTCCAAAGTATTATGCCACCGCACAGGCTGCAAAGATCATTGATGTGAGAGATTTGTGTAAATCTTGCCGCGCACACTCCACCTTTACGATGGGTGACAGCATGGGTGTGATTGAAACAATCCTGGAACATGCCATGGAGGAAATGAAAGTGGGAAATATGGTGAGACTGGGAGGACTTGGTAACTTTCGCCTCACCATCAATGCCCAGGAAGGTACCGATGCGGAACAGGATTTTAATGAGTCGAATATCAAAAGCTGTCATGTGTTATTTACTCCGGGTGATGACTTGGTGGACATGTGTAACAACATGACCTATGTGCGTACTCTTTCCAGAAAAGAGGTTCAGGAGATAAAGAAAGCGAAAAAGGAATCTTCCGTAGAACAAGGTGAAGTATGAAAAAAGGAACTTGGATGGGTGTTTTGAAACTGGTGATAGCCATAGCTACGGCTATTGCCAGTACGCTGGGTGTGCAAGCTATGGTTTAAGGTAAAAAGTAAGAAGCCTGTTTCTGAAAAGAGACAGGCTTTTGTCGTAAATATAGAATATAAACAAATAGAAATGAAAAAGAATTATAATAATAGGTTTGTGAAAGGGTTGATTGAAAGGATGCTACGTGGCACTGTAACGTTCAAGGTAAAGAGATATATGCCGGATGATATAAAGGAGGAAGAGCCGGTGGTATGCAAGGTGCAAGGCACACTGAAAACCTATGAAAAGGAGTTTGGAAGAGGCTATAACCATGGCCCGAAGAACCAGTTTTTATTGTATTATGATGTTGAGCTTTGTGAATGGAGAACCGTTCGTTGTATAAACCTGATAAACCCTGCCGAAGAATGAACTTACTGACTACCGGACTGGACTTTTTTTATGTCGATGTGAACTTCTTCGACAGTGACTTGATGGTGATCCTTGAAACCAAGTATGGCTGCAAGGCGGCCCTGCTTGCCATCAAATTGATAAGCAAGATCTATGGTGAGAATTATTTCTATCGTTGGGGTGAGGATGAACTGATGTTGTTCACCCATAAGCTGGGTGGAGACTATACGGTGGAGTATGTAAAAGAAGTTGTGGAAGCCCTGGTCAGTCGGGGCTTTTTTGATAAAGGGTGTTATGAAGAACAGGGTATTCTCACTTCGGCAGCCATACAGTTGCATTACTTTGAGGCTTCGCAGCGTCGCAAATGTGTGCAGGTGGAACGCGCGTATTTGTTGATTGATATAAAGAAATATAAGAACCTGAGTGTGAAGGGAGAGGCTCCCGAGGTGAAAGAACCGGAAATAAACCGGTCGGCGGAATCCGGTGTTTCTCCGGTCAATGTTCCGAATGTAGACATCTTGAGTGAAAATGTAGACATTTTGGGCGAAAATGCATACATTCCGGAACAAATGAAAAGAAATGAAATAGAAATGGAAACCTCCTCCTCAAAGAGTTCCTCCGCAGGAACTCCCGGAGGAGTGAAGAGGGATGAGGAGATTTTGAGTTCCATTCCCCGGGACGGGGTAAAGCGGAATACGGAAGGGCTGCTGCTGGCGCTGGATGGATTGCGCATTCCGGTGGCTGATCGTCCCAAGCTGATACGGATGGGGAATTGGGGAGCGATAGGGCATCCCATTTGGAAGGCGATTTATGAAGTCAATAATTCGGGAGGGAGGATTACGCAGCCGGCGAAGTTTATTTATTCGCGGTTGATGAAGCGAACCGGATAGGGTGGGCATAATGGTGTTGGCATTTGCCGCTTGGGTACTGAGTACAAGAGGGCGGGCAATGCGTCTTCTTTCTCAGATAGCATAGAAACCATGAAGAAATTGTTTATTTTACTTGTATGCTTGCTGCCTATGTTGGCGCAGGCTCAGACAGAAACTTCCGTAGCCGGATTTATCCCATTGTCCGGCAGTGGGCGATCAGTATATAATTTCAATCCCGGTTGGCGTTTCCACCGTGGAGACGTGAAAGGGGCGGAAGCAGTGGACTTTGATGATACTGCCTGGCAGGTAGTATCTACTCCGCATACCGTGGAACTAATGCCTGCCGAGGCAAGCGGTTGCCGCAACTATCAGGGAATGGCATGGTATCGCAAGCGTTTCGTTATTCCCCGGGAGATGAAAGGGAAAGAGGTTTCGCTTCATTTTGAAGCTGCTATGGGCAAACAGGACATTTATGTGAACGGCAAAAAGTACAAAGCCACTTGGGCGGCTATCTTCCTTTCACCGTGCAACTGACCCAACTGGGGTGCAACCCGGTGACAGTTGCCTAATAGCAGTAATGACGGACAATAGC
>Ga0192241_10156_pt1 | contig 38220 bp, 29 predicted proteins | sample Koala_Koa27_I3_FD_131239 | JGI IMG/M metagenome (GOLD analysis project Ga0192241, IMG submission 131239) | Enriched cells from koala feces incubated with labeled cellulose particles, San Francisco Zoo, California, United States - Koala_Koa2-7_I3 ... | reverse complement strand
TCAGCGCCATAAAGTCGTTGACATCCAGATGCTCTTTTTTACCCAATGCACGGCGTACGTCGGCATCTGCTTTGGAATAGATGGCTTTTGTCGTCTCTTCCCAGGATATTTTTTCTAATTCGTCGGAGAACATTCTTATTAAATTGAGAATTGAAAATTAAAAATTAAAATGAGGGGAGGGCAGGTTCGGTCAGTGGGCTGACTTTTTGTTTCTCCCCACTCATTATTTGTTGGTTTTAGCGCTTTTCTTTAAATCGCGTGACAGTCTCATTGCACAGAAGTTCGGTCCGCACATCGTACAATATTCTCCGTCGATATGATGTCCTGCACGGAAATAGGTCTGTGCCCGTTCCGGGTCGAGAGACAGGTCGAACTGATCTTTCCAGCGGAACTCATAGCGGGCTTTACTCAATGCGTTGTCCCGTACCTGTGCACCCGGATGACCTTTTGCCAGGTCAGCGGCATGAGCGGCTATCTTGTAGGTAATGACTCCTACACGTACGTCCTCCTTGTCGGGTAAGGCAAGGTGTTCTTTCGGAGTGACATAACACAGCATGGCCGTACCCAGCCATCCGATTTGTGCGGCACCGATAGCAGAAGTGATATGGTCGTATCCGGGAGCAATGTCCGTCACCAACGGGCCGAGCGTATAGAATGGGGCGTCATGGCATTTCTCAATCTGACGTTCCATGTTCTCTTTAATTTTATGCATCGGAACATGGCCGGGTCCCTCGATAAATGCCTGAACATTCTTGTTCCAGGCACGAAGCACTAATTCTCCCATGGTATCCAGTTCGGCAAACTGCGCTTCGTCGTTCGCATCATAGATGGACCCCGGGCGAAGTCCGTCTCCTAAGGAAACGGCTACGTCATATTGTGCCAGAATATCACAAATATCATCAAAGTGATCGTATAAGAAGCTTTCCTGATCGTGTACGAGACACCATTTGCTCATAATACTTCCTCCACGGCTGACGATACCGCACAACCGCTTGTCGGCAAGATGAACATTATGGCGGCGGATACCTGCATGGATGGTGAAGTAATCTACGCCTTGTTCACATTGTTCGATCAATGTATCCCGGTAGATTTCCCAGGTGAGGTCTTCTACTATGCCGTTCACTTTTTCAAGTGCCTGATAGATGGGAACAGTACCGACCGGTACGGGACAATTGCGGATGATCCATTCACGTGTTTCATGAATATTTTCTCCGGTGGAAAGATCCATCAAAGTATCTCCCCCCCATTTACAGCTCCACAATGCTTTCTCCACTTCTTCATCTATGCTTGAAGTAGTAGCTGAATTTCCGATATTCGTATTGATTTTCACAAGGAAGTTGCGTCCGATAATCATCGGTTCGGCCTCCGGGTGGTTGATATTGGCTGGTAATACGGCACGTCCCTCTGCAATCTCCTGACGGACAAATTCAGGAGTAATATGAGTGTTAATTCCCAGTTCCTCGCAATTCATGTTTTCGCGGATCGCTACATATTCCATTTCAGGAGTGATCATCCCTCTTTTGGCATACGCCATTTGAGTGATTGCCTCTCCTTTTTTAGCGCGATAGGGCAGGGCGATGTGCTCGAAGCGTAAGTGATCGAGACTTTTATCATCCCTTCTCATACGTCCGTATTCCGAAGTGATTTCAGGGAGTTGTTCCACATCGCCACGACTCACAATCCATTCTTCGCGCATACGGGGCAGCCCTTTTTTAAGATCGATGCTCATATTTGCATCGCTGAACGGTCCGCTGGTATCATATACATATATATCCGGATTGGGTGTTGCTATCTTTTCTTCGCCTTCAAAGCTGACACTGGGCACTTGTTCCACTTTCCGCATGGCTACACGGATATTCGGATAAAGTTTACCGGGTAAATAGACTTTCTGTGAGCGGGGAAATTTTATTTTTTGTTCCATAGTTTATTCGTTTTTAATCAAGAAAAGCCGTTAGAGGTGAACTTGCTTCTGCCACGAAGTCTACGGCTTGTAATCCTAATCCTGCTTCGTAAGCCTGTCTTCCGGCTTCTGTAGCCGCTTTGAATGCTTTTGCCATTTCTACCGGATTTCCGGCAACGGCTATTGCAGTATTTACTAATACAGCGGAAGCTCCCAGTTCCATTGCTTCGGCAGCATGACTGGGTGCACCGATACCCGCATCTACGACCACCGGGATACCTGCCTGTTCGATTATGATTTGCAGGAATTCTTTGGTCTGCAATCCTTTATTAGTACCGATTGGTGCACCGAGTGGCATAACGGTAGCTGCGCCCGCCTCTTCCAGACGTTTGCAGAGTACGGGGTCAGCCTGACAATAAGGCAACACGATAAAACCTAGTTTTACCAGTTCTTCCGTAGCTTTCAGTGTCTCGATAGAGTCAGGGAGCAGATAACGCGGGTCCGGGTGAATTTCCAGTTTCAACCAGTTTGTTCCAAAGGCTTCGCGAGCCAACTGTGCGGCAAAAACAGCCTCTTCTGCATTACGTACACCGGAAGTATTGGGCAATAGCTGAATATTCGGATGGATAATATGTTTCAGCATGTCATCCTCTTTGTTGTCCATGTCGATTCGTTTCATGGCAACAGTAACCATTTCCGTGCCTGAAGCCAGAATAGCTTGTTCCATTACTTCATTGGAATTGAATTTTCCTGTTCCCAGGAAAAGACGGGAGTTAAATTCGCGTCCCGCAATTACTAACTTTTCCATTTTATGTATTTTAGTTGATTATTTAAATGCTAATTTATGAATTCACCACAGAGGACGCAGAGGACACGGAGGTCTGATGATTTCTTATTCATTATGGAGTTACACAGAGTATATGTGTTTATCATTCTGTTTTAGGAAAGAACGAAAAACTCTGTGTACTCTGTGGTGAATCAATGATTCTACGTGTCTCTTCTACCGGATTGTCCGCTCCGAGAATGGTTCCCGACAGGGCTATCCCGTTGACTCCTGTATGAAGTATGGCAGGGATATCCTCATAAGTGATTCCTCCAATCGCTACTACGGGGATTTCGATATTCGCCTTTTTCATCTGTGAAAGGATGGAGGAATAACCTTCCAATCCCAGTACAGGGCTTAAATTCTTTTTAGTGGTGGTAAACCGGAAAGGACCGATGCCGAGATAATCGGCTCCGGCACGGTAGTGCTGTACGACATCTTCGAATGTATTTGCGGTGCCGCCGATAATGAAGGCTTCTCCAAGTATCTGGCGAGCTTGGTCGATAGGCATATCTTTTTTACCCAGATGCACACCGTCCACTTCCAGCTTTTGCGCCAGTTCGACGTGGTCGTCCAGAATCAAGATCGCTTCGTGTTCTTTGCAGAGCGGTTTCAGTTGCAAGGCTACTGCCTCCACTTCTTCGGGAGAAGCGTCTTTCATGCGTAGCTGGATCCATTTGCACCCTCCTTCGAGTGCCATACGTGCCGATTCGAGGTACGAATACCGTTCGGTCTGATGCGTGATAAATTGTAGACTGACCATTCCCTTATCCTCCGCAAGCAGCTTTGATAATCACCAGGTTGTCGTTCTCATGCAATATGAAACCTTCCCATTCGGTACGGGGAATCATTTTGTTGTTTACGGCGATAGCAATGCCTTGAACAGGAAGTTCGAGCTGTGCTGTCAGTTGTGTAAGGGTAGAATCAGGAATAATTTCCACCTCTTTGTTGTTCACTTGTACTTTCATTGTCCTATCAGAATAAATAAATTGAAAGTAAATACAAAGAGCGTGCTTGAATGGAAAGGCGATAACGAAGAAACACAATCCCTACGTCAGTACTAACTGCATCAGGTTCCTAGGGTATAATCTCAGCCCCTCGAGGGGCACCCCTTTGTCTTTACAGGGGCAAAGTAAGCGAAAAATCAACAGAAAAACACTAAATCATCCGATTTTTTTTCATTTTTCTGTTGATTTTTGTTTTTTGATGGGATGGGAAAAGATAAACCGGGCGCCATTCTTATAGCTTTTGTCAATCCAGATATCACCTCCCATATATTGGATGGTCAGTTTGCAGATGGCCAGTCCCAATCCCGTACCCTGCATGAATTCATTCAGTTTTTCGAAACGTTGGAATACGAGTTCCTGCTTGTCTTCGGGGATTCCTGTGCCGGTATCAGTCACGGAGAACAGCATACATTGCTTTTCCTCATCCACTTTATAATCCAGTGTGATACTTCCTCCGGCGGGAGTGAATTTCAGAGCATTATTCAGTAGATTGATAATAATCTGTTGCAGGCGTAACGGGTCTGTGTAGAGCTTATAGGGTTCTTTAGGCATTTGAAGTTTGATGTCTACATCCATTGTCTTGTTCCGGTTGGTCAGGGTAATCATATTCTGGCAATGGTTCACCAGCTCACACCATTCATAATTGAATTGCAGTTTCCCTGATTCCAGACGTGATATATCCAGTACGTCACTAATCAATTGTAGCAGTAAATTAGAATTGGTCTGGACAATATCTGCGTATTCTTTCAGTTCCTTATTTTGCTCAACAGAGCCGATAATCAGGCTGGAGAAACCGACAATGGCATTTAAAGGTGTCCGTATCTCGTGGCTCATATTCGAAACAAAGGCACTTTTCAACTGATTGGCTTCTTCGGCACGTTCCTTGGCGTCACGTAATTCAACTTCAGACTCTTCCAGCTTCTTTTTATCTTCCCGTAATTGTTTCGTCGTTTTTTCAAGGTGGTTCTTCAGGATTCTAGTCCGGTAATAGTAATACAAGGAAATCATCAGGCTTCCTACTAATACGAGAAATATGATCAGGATGAACTGCACTTCTGTCTTGTAAGCTACAAAGAACGGGATGGGCTGATTGATGACCATTGAGTTGACAGGTAACTTCTTGTCTTCAAATCCCCATTCTTTTAGTTTCTTCGCATCAAATTTATATCTGTTGGGCAAGATATTGATACTGCTGATATCAGTTTCCTTCTGGTCTAAAAAACGGTAAGCATATTCTCCCATGCTTTTTCCCACTCCTTCATATTGCGGGACATATCCTCCGATAGCCCAGTAACCAATGGCAGTGGAAGTCATACTGAACACAGGCAGGAGAGGATTGGCTTTGGAGAAAGCATAAACAGAGTTGCTCATGTAGGTGATACCCCGGCTGTCGATTCTCCAGATGCCAAGTAACATTGCCGTGTTTCTGGGAAGATTGCGCAATTGATTGACAGCCATATCAAGTGTATGGATGCGACCGTCGATGTAAGTGATAGATAACTGCGGGAAATGCTGCAGGTTTTTCTTGAACCATGCCAGTTCGGCAAGTCCGTTGTATGTATTATCCGATACAAATACCAGATGCTCGGTATCCGGATAGAAATCCTGTATCATTTCTATGTCTTTGCTGATGTTGTATTCGTATGAATTACAGTATTTTACATTATATTCTTTCATTCGTTCCGTTAAGTCGATACTTACTGGATTATAGTCTCGGATATCGATCGAATCCTCCGGAATACGGATTCCGTTGCGTGATGCCATTGCGCAAAAAACAGGAAGCTGCTTGTATTTTTCATCTTCAAGATGGAGGAAACTGCTCCATGCTTCCCCACCCAGAAGAATCACTAATTTAGCTTTCGGATGCTTATCCAGAATATCGGTTAATGTTTTTTTCCATTGGTGTGCCTGCGTTAAGTCTGTTGCATTCATGTTTTCTACGATGGTCGAGTATTTTCCTCCCAATCGGGTGTAAGTTTCTATAAATGTACTGATGTTGTCGTAGGTGTATTTAGTATCCGAATTATAAGAGGTGATGAACAGAATTTCTCCCGCAGATTCTTCTGTGGTGGCAGCATTGCAAAAAAAGAGGGAAGAAAAGGATTGCAATGGAGACGATAAATCGTATTTTTTTTCTTTTATATAGTATCATAATTGTTTGTTATGTTGGATTATTAGTTGCAAAAATACAACTAATGCGTCTGATATACAATAAAAGTCAGTTTTTTTAGTCTGTAAAAAAGGTCGCTGTGAAATACACAACGACCTTTTCATAAGTATAGTTTAGTCTATGAAATCCGATTACATTCTTTTTTCAACCACATCCCAGTCGATGATATCCCACAGGGCGTTAACATGGTCGGCACGGCGGTTTTGGTAATCCAGATAATAAGAGTGTTCCCAAACGTCAAATCCGAGAAGCGGTTTCAAACCGGCGCGTACTGGGTTGCTTCCGTTCACTTCTTTAGTGATTTTCAGTTTACCGTCTTTATCTACGGATAGCCAGGCCCATCCTGAACCGAACAACCCGACTGCTGCTGCATTGAATTCTTTCTTGAAGTTTTCAAAGCTGCCGAAGTCACGTTTGATGGCTTCTCCCAGTTTGCCGGTTGGCTCCTTTTTCGAAGGTTTCGGGGCAAATTGCAGGAAGTACAGATTGTGATTCAATACTTGTCCGGCGTTATTGAATATAGCTCCATCCGGTGCGGCTGCAACGATTTCTTCTACCGTTTTACCTTCATATTCTGTACCGGGCACGAGGCTATTCAGATTATTTACATACGTTTGTAGATGTTTTCCGTAATGGAAATCTATTGTTTGCTGACTGATTACAGGTTCCAATGCATTGTTTGCATAAGGAAGTTTAGGCATTTCGTAAGTCATGGTCATCATAATTAAAGACATTAATATAGTATTCATAATGTTACAAGTTTTAATCGGCTTGTTATACTATAATAACAGAAGCCCTCTGCAAAATGTTCACACTATCTTGCTTTATTTATAAATATACTGTATACGTTCCACATCTTTCGGATGATCACGGTTGGTACGGCAGGTCCATTGGCCCGTATTGTCATATTCATAATAAGAATTACTATCGATCCGGTTTCCGTATTTATCGTACAGGCAGATCAGGCATCCGGATGTTTTCTGGTTATTGCCCAAAATCCGTTGGTAGACGATCTGTGTCAGATAGCCGTATTTATCGTATTCATAAGCATCTTTTTGTGATATAATCTGATCCGGAGAATTAGCGAAAAGCAAATTTTGATGTTGCGATGAAATCAATCTGCCCTTATCATCATATTTGTTTGCGGTGTACGCCTGAAGTTCTCCATTCTTATTATACTCTTTGGTTTCGGTCAATAACCCCTGTTTATCATAGGAACTTATGATAACTCTTCCATCTGTATACTTGAGTGAATCACTCTCGATACTTCCATCCGTACCGATACGGCGTGTCCGCCGGTAGAGGTCCGTTTTGGTTTTCGGATTCGTTTGCACTTCAAAGATGCAGTGCCCTTGCGGATCGTATAATCTGTTCGTTTGTATTTCATTGCTTGGCTGACCGTTCTTTATGGTAAGCGACAGGGTGGAAATGAGCTGTCCCTTATCGTCATACGAATAAGTGGTCGATATATTTCCTGTACTGTCATTTTCCGCAGACTTTATCAATCGTCCTCCATTATAGTATTTCACAGAGGTAGGGGTGGATACGATTGTTTGTAGGATAAACGGTGTCCGTAGTGCATTAGCCTGGTCACGAAATTCCTTGTACCTGTGTGTGCAAAGAAAATCCTGCAGCATGCTCAATGATTCGGAACTGACAATGGCAGCTTTTAAAAGCTCGAAATCAGCCTTTTCACTAAGATATTCAAGATCATCCAGATGAGTACGCGCAGTGGAAGTCAGGTAAGGTGATTGCTTATACTCGTCAATGATCTGCCGGATGGCTGTCGCATTTCCTTTTTCCCGGAGGCTGTCGATCCCTTGAAACAGAAAATCGTCGTATAGCGTGCGAACTTCCGGAAGGAATGGACGCGTATCTTTATCAGTGAAAAATTTCTGCATATCGGCATTATCAAAGAATGCCTTGAAATTCTCCGATGTCGGATTACTCTTTACAATCTGGTAAAGCCGTTTGTTTTCCGCAGCGTTGATTTGAGAGATAAATTTGCCGTTCGGATATTCCGTGATGTACGTTTGATAAATATTCAGCGTGGGTGTTTTCAGCATACCTTCCAGTAAGGCCATTTCACGGATGTCCCGTACCTTTTGTAAAATGGCGGAGTCTGCCGGATAACCGCTTGACTGGATGCTGTCCATCAATGTCTTGCTAAAAGGAATCTGGTCTTTCGAAGCCTCCAGAACAGAGATGACAGCTTGTTCCGCTTTGTCTTGCACGTTGGAAAGTTGTATCTTCTCTTCTTCGCAGATATTCGGGAAATAGGCTTTCGCAGCCTTTTCATAGCATCCGAAATAATTGGCGGCGGCTTGTTCGCTTTGCTCGTTCCATAATTCGTTGAGCACATCCAATAATGCCAGTTCTTCGGCGTAATAGCTTTGAGTCTCGGTGTCTATCTTATCACGGTTCTTCTGCCATTTGTCGGCGTCATTATCGTTCAGATACCTTAGTAGCTTTTCCAGGCGGCTCTGCTTTTGTGCCATTGCCTGTGGGATGCAGGCAACCAGAAACAAACTCAAAATAATCGATAAAAATATACTTCTTTTCATTGCTTTTTGGTGTTAGGTTAAAATAGTTAGTGATGAAAATTCATAAAAATACCTTCATTCTCGAATGAATATTATACTTTTGTATTGAGAACAAATTTGAGTGCCAAGGGTTTGTTAAAAATCCACATAGTTTTTATAATGCTGTTATGAATACCAATTATATAGAGGAATTAAACGAGAGTCAGTGTGCAGCAGTGACTTATAATGACGGTCCTTCACTGGTGATAGCCGGTGCCGGTTCGGGAAAAACGCGTGTATTGACTTATAAAATCGCTTACTTGCTGGAGCAGGAGAACGGGTATAATCCATGGAATATCCTTGCATTAACCTTTACCAATAAGGCTGCACGTGAGATGAAAGAGCGTATTGCCCGTCAGGTCGGTATGGAACGGGCACGTTATTTGTGGATGGGAACTTTCCATTCCATCTTCTCACGGATTCTTCGTGCCGAAGCACAATATATCGGTTTTACTTCCCAGTTCACCATCTATGATACGGCTGATAGTAAGAGTCTGCTTCGCTCCATCATCAAGGAGATGGGATTGGACGAGAAAACGTATAAGCCGGGAGTAGTGCAAGCACGCATCTCCAATGCCAAGAACCATCTGGTTACTCCCACGGGGTATGCTGCCAATAAAGAGGCCTACGAAGGAGATATGGCCGCCAAGATGCCTGCTATCCGTGATATCTATACCCGTTATTGGGACAGATGTCGTCAGGCAGGTGCAATGGATTTCGATGATTTACTGGTGTACACCTATATTTTATTCCGTGACTTTCCGGAAGTGTTGGCACGCTACCGGGATCAGTTCCGTTATGTGCTGGTAGATGAGTATCAGGATACGAATTATGCGCAGCATAGCATTGTCCTGCAACTGACTAAAGAAAATCAACGGGTCTGTGTAGTGGGAGACGATGCGCAAAGTATCTATTCTTTCCGTGGGGCGGATATTGACAATATTCTCTATTTTACAAAAATCTACCCCAATACGAAAGTCTTTAAACTGGAGCAGAATTACCGTTCCACGCAAACCATTGTTTGTGCTGCCAACAGCCTGATTGAGAAGAATGAACGTCAGATACGGAAAGCCGTGTTTTCAGAGAAAGAAAAGGGGGAACCTATCGGTGTGTTTCAGGCGTATAGCGATGTGGAAGAGGGTGATATTGTAGCTAATAAGATTGCAGAACTGCGTCGGGAGTATCGCTACGGATATGCTGATTTTGCTATCCTGTATCGTACGAATGCACAAAGCCGTATTTTTGAAGAGGCTCTTCGGAAACGAAGTATACCTTATAAGATTTACGGAGGACTTTCGTTCTACCAGCGAAAAGAGATAAAAGATGTGATTGCTTATTTCCGTTTGGTAGTGAATCCGAATGATGAAGAAGCATTCAAGCGAATCATTAATTATCCGGCGCGTGGCATTGGAGATACGACGGTCGGGAAGATTATATCGGCGGCTACCGATCATGGTGTAAGTCTTTGGGCGGCACTCTGCGAACCATTAACTTATGGGTTGGATATAAATAAAGGAACGCATGCGAAACTGCAAGGCTTTCGTGAATTGATAGAAAGTTTCATTGTCGATCAGGCGGATAAGAACGCTTATGAAATGGGAACGAATATCATCCGTCAGTCCGGCATTATCAATGATGTCTGTCAGGACACATCCCCCGAGAATCTAAGCCGTAAGGAAAATATAGAAGAGTTGGTGAATGGTATCAACGACTTCTGCGCTTTGCGGCAGGAGGAGGGTAACCCGAATGTGTCTCTTACCGATTTCCTTTCGGAGATTGCATTGCTTACCGATCAGGATTCCGATAAGGCGGATGATGGAGAAAAGATAACGTTGATGACAGTCCATTCGGCTAAAGGATTGGAGTTTAAGAATGTATTTGTGGTCGGTCTGGAAGAAAACCTGTTTCCCAGTGGGATGGTAGGAGATTCTCCCCGGGCACTGGAAGAAGAACGTCGTTTGTTCTATGTAGCAATTACTCGTGCGGAGGAACATTGTTATCTGTCTTTTGCCAAAACCCGTTTCCGTTATGGAAAGATGGAATTTGGAAGCCCCAGTCGTTTCTTGCGTGATATCGATGTTCATTACTTGCAACTGCCGCATGAGGCAGGAGTGAGCCGGGCTGTCGATGAAGGTGCGGGACGTTTCCGCGCTTCCTTACAGCAACGTCCGAAAGCACAGATCATTGCTCCCAGCGTACCGAGGAATTTGAAGAAAGTTAGTACTGTTAGCCCAAGTAACGGTGCACAGGCAACCTCTTCCACTTCGGCATCGGTAGCAGGAGTACAGGCCGGACAGATGATAGAGCACGAACGTTTCGGATTGGGTGAAGTGATTAAAGTAGAAGGAACGGGAGACAATGCGAAAGCAACTATTCATTTTAAAAATGCGGGAGACAAACAACTATTATTACGTTTCGCTCGTTTTAAAGTGGTAGAATAAATAATAACACTAAATAGAGAGACTCATGAAGAAACAACTAACAGTAATTTTGCTTTCCGCTTTGATTTTGAGTGGATGTGCGTCGGGGCGTATGGGAAATCCGGGAGCTATCATGGCAGGTGCTTCTATCGGAGGTAGTCTGGGAGGTTCGATAGGTGGACTTATCGGAGATAATAATCGTGGCTGGAGAGGCGGTTACCGTGGTTCTGCTATTGGGAATATTGTGGGAATCATTGCCGGTGCGGCTATTGGAAACGCGTTGACGGCGCCAAGACAAGAGCAAATAGAGGAAGATGCGTATATTCCTGAAGTGAGGGAAGTCCGTGTGCAAAAATATAAGAAGCAGCCACAGGTGCAACAGCCTATTTCTCAACTGAAGTTGCGCAAGATCCGTTTTATAGATGATAATCGCAGTCATGTGATTGATGCGGGAGAAAATAGCAAGATAATCTTTGAGATTATGAATGAAGGGAGAAATCCAGTTTATAATGTAGTTCCTGTGGTAGAAACGGTGGGGAAGGTGAAGCATCTCGGCATTTCTCCTTCCGTGATGGTGGAGGAAATTCTTCCGGGTGAAGGCATCCGTTATACCGCTTCCATTCATGCAGGTGAAAAATTGAAAGACGGTGAAGTGACATTCCGTGTCGCAGTGGCGGACGAGAATGGAGTGATTTGTGATTCGCAAGAATTTACCCTGCCTACACAGCGCGGAAACTAGAAATAACAGCCCGGAATATCCGGTTCAAACATAGTGACGGTATATGCCTGGAATAGTGACGCTATCCTAAGCATATACCGTCACTATGTTGGTGGGATAGCGTCACTATTTTAATAGCCATCTCCATATAGGAATTATATGTATTGTTTTGTTGCCGATAGTTATTTCCTCGGTTTCGTCATCAGTCAAAATTATTCCTTCGGTGAGATTATAGGTATTGAGTGCGGAAATTAATCCATTTATTTTACGCTGCCTTGTTTTTTCATCTTTCATCGAACGGGTGACTTGGCAGGCAGATACAATATGTCCGTTTTCACGCATAATGAAGTCGCACTCTATTCCGTCATTATGATAATAGATATCTTTTCCCTGGCGCTTTATTTCTATAAATACCAAATTCTCAAGTAATTGCCCGATGTTGTCGGTCGCATTGAATCCCACTTTGCCAATAATGGCATTATCTATGAAATACACTTTCTTTTGGTTGTTCATCTGTTTTTTTTACAGACCAGTCGAACTTCATTACCTGAAATAGCAGATAAGTATTTTCAAGATATTCCAGATAGTTTTTGACTGTTTCCGTATGTTTGATACCTATCGTTTTTGCTAACGAACTGTACGAGAAACGTTTCGTAGCATTGCTGGCTAAGTAATAAACCATTTCCAGCAATTCTCTTTCACCATTTAGTTTGTTTCGAGTGACAACGTCTTTATAAATAATATTCTCATAAAGAGTGGATAGGTAATTGTTGTTCCGGTCTTTTATATAACGGGGAAAACCGCCAGTTTTCAAGTATTCGTCGAAGTGTTTTTTTTAGCATACTTTTTCCGGTAGTAGTATAAAAGTCCTTTTGTTGCGGATATGCTTCCTTCATTTTTAGAAATTCGGGAAATGAGAAAGGGTATAGTTCAATTTGGCAATAACGTCCGGTGAGGTGTGTGCCTAATTCTCTACTTAGCATATTGGCATTAGAGCCTGTAACAAATACCTTACATCCACTGTCATGCAACCTTCTTACAAATCTTTCCCAACCGGGAATATTCTGTATTTCATCAAAATAAAATGTTTTTTGTTCTCCAAACAATTCGATGAAAGCTTCATATAAGGTTTGAAAATCATCGACTTTGAAGTTGATAAGCCGCTCATCATCAAAATTCATGTAAAAGTCTTGTTCTGACTGTTGCGAACGTATTTGCTGTAAAAGAACAGATTTTCCGCATCTTCTTATACCAGATATGACTAGCACTTCGGGATTGTTTACACAACTCATGTCAATATCCCTTTCTATCATTTGGGATATGTCTTTTTCACGCTGGTCGAATATGATATGCTTTAATAATTCTTTCATGATAACTGGGCTTTTGATTGCAAAGATATAAAACTTCTCATTATAAACGAATATAAAATGCTAAAATTGTTCATTGTGAATGAGTGAAAAGTGGTAATACTTCTCGTTGATAATGAATAATAGATAGCAACTTTCATTTTCAATACAACAATGATACGGTTAGAAATAACAAATTCAGTCTCTATCTGTGTAAGATACGCGTAAAAACATTATCTTTGTTCATGTTTCAACTAATGCATTAGGTTTATATGAAAGAGATATTCAGAAGATATCCTATCGGGATACAGAATTTTGAGCAGTTACGTAATATGAATTGTGTATATATTGATAAAACCGCATTGGTTTATCAATTAGTCCATACTGATACTGTGTATTTTCTTAGCCGTCCCCACCGCTTTGGAAAAAGTCTTCTAGTCTCTACTCTAGAAGCTTATTTCTCCGGAAAAAAAGATTTATTTAAAGGACTGGCAATAGAACAGTTGGAACAGGAATGGACTGTTTATCCTGTGTTGCATATTGATTTCAGCAGAACAAAATATACCACTATCGAAGATTTGCAAGAGCAATTGAATCTTTATCTAAGCGAATGGGAGAGGACTTATGGGAAAAATGAAGAAGAAACGAGCTATGCAGCCCGTTTAACCGGTTTGCTTCAACGAATTTATCAACAGACAGGAAAGCAGGTCGTCGTATTGATTGACGAATATGATGCACCTTTATTGGATAGTAATAGTGACTCTGCTTTACAAGGACAATTGCGAACTGAAATGCGGAAGTTCTTCAGTCCTCTTAAAGCACAAGGGCAATATCTTCGTTTCTTGTTTTTGACAGGAATCAGCAAGTTCAGTCAGATGAGTATATTTAGTGAGCTGAATAACTTGCAGAATATCAGCATGAGCGATGATTATAGTGCTATTTGTGGTATTACAGAGCAAGAGTTGCTAAGTCAGATGCAACCGGATATTGAGAGGATAGCTCAAGCGAATAATGAAACCTATGAAGAAGCTTGTCGGCATTTGAAACGGCAGTATGACGGTTATCATTTTAGCAAGAATTGTGAAGATATTTACAATCCGTTCAGCCTTTTCAATGCATTTTCGCAAAAAGATTATAAGAGCTTTTGGTTCTCTACCGGCACGCCTACTTTCTTGATTGAAATGTTACAGCGAATGGACTTCAGTCTTAATCTATTGGAAAAGATGGAAGTGAAAGACGAAGATTTTGATAAAGCGACAGAGGTTATTGCCGATCCGATTCCCGTACTTTATCAGAGTGGCTATTTGACTATTAAAGGATATGAACCTCTCTTTCGTACATATACATTAGGTTATCCCAACGAAGAAGTTAAAATAGGCTTTATTGAGACGTTGATCCCTTCCTATCTCAATCAACCGACACGAGAAAGTAACTTTTATGTAGTCTCTTTTGTAAGAGACCTGATGAAAGGTGATATTAAGCAGTGTCTTCTTCGTACTCGTTCTTTCTTTTCATCTATACCTTATGATTTGGAGAACAATCAGGAGAAGCATTATCAGACTATCTTTTATTTATTATTCCGTTTAATGGGTCAATATGTAGATGTAGAAGTAAAGAATGCTATTGGCAGGGCTGACGTGGTAATAAAGATGTCCGATGCAATTTATGTATTTGAATTTAAGGTAGATGGAACTCCCGAAGAAGCATTGGCTCAAATTAATAGTAAACAATATGCTATTCCTTACGAGATAGATCATCACAAGGTTGTCAAGGTCGGAGTGAATTTTGATAGTACAACACGGACTTTGGGAAAGTGGGTGATAGAGCATGAAATAAGGTAACAAGAAAGGAGACGAACCTATGCCGAGTAATTATATTCGTTTCGATTGGGCTATGAAGCGTTTATTACGCAATAAAGCCTATTTTGTAGTTCTTGAAGGCTTTCGTGGTATTTGTAAGTTACTGTTTTGTCCATAGAGGAAATAAAGAGGCTGCAATCAATTGCTTCTATCATATAATTGTTAATATCCTATATCATGTCTAAGATGTGATATAGGATTTTTTATATACGGAAATATTAGAATAAGAACATTCATAAAAATGGGATACTTTATGCGTTTCTTCTGTTTGAATTTGGAGCCAAGATATGATGTGCAAGTAAATATGCGAATGATGAAGGATTACAAAGATTCATAATGCTTCTGTTTGTATGTTGTCATGGTAACCATTGTTTGAAATAAATGACTAATCGTGGATATTTGTTTGTAAATTCGTCTTTTTATGGTATTTTACTATATATGTTTTTGTTGGAACAAAGCTTGAAATAGCAGGAAATATGCCAATTATATTGAGTCATCCCGATGAACATCTCGTTGGTCGGTGAGAAAAGAGTCGTTCCTCACTGACCAACGATACGTTCCTTTTAAAGGAATGGAGCTTGTTTAAAGGAGAATAATTCGTTTTTTATCGCTTAATTATGCATTTATTGGTCTGAAAATGTATATTCTTGCGTTAATTTATACATTTATTTCTCTTTTTACTTCGGTTTTGATTTGAAATAAAAGTGGAGAATCTTAAAAATAGAACAGACTCTCCTTGTTGGAAATATTATTTTGATGCAATATAAAAACTCAAAATTGTTTTTATATTGTCTGTCAATTATTGTAAATAATGCTACCTTTGTGCTATTCAAACAGATAAATAAGTCACACCATGAAATTAACAACGAGACTAAGCGATGCAATTACATTTAGAAATAAACAAAAGGTGTTCCTTTTGTTAATAATACTTCTTCTGGAGATAATATTATTTTTCATTCTAGGACAATTATATTGTGAGGCTAGAAAAAAAATGTTTAGTGAAAGAGTGGAAAGTGCTTTCAAAGAAGTTCTCTTGCAACAATTACAAGAAGATTATTTTGAAGGTTATTTTTACACTAGTGAGCGGAAACAGCGATTGAAGGAATACCCTGATACGGTTTATATAACAGATGGAAATGGAAAACATGGATATTACTTGGATAAAGAAAAAAGTCGTAAAAATATAACATTTGATCCGCGATTACGTTTCTTACATTCCACTTATTTATCAAAACATCCTTTGGTAGTGGGCGCTTTATATGAAAAGTGGCAACAGCATTTGAAACGGCAAAGCTTGTCTGGCACTTTTGCCTTGCAGCTTTTGGTATCCGATAAAGATGAAAACATTACAGATAGTGTCTACCCTGACACTTTTCTACTCGAAAATTGTATACCAGAGTTTGATATTACAGCAGGTTATCGTTGCGAAGTTGAAGCAAAGGGTTTTTTCTATTTTTCATTTTTTACTCTTATGGGTGTAAGAGGTTTTATTTATGGCTTTATTTATTGGTTGTGTGTCGTTGCTATTAATATAGTGCTACTTTTTGGAAATAGAGGGCAAAAGAATGTAGTTGCTCCTACTTCTGTTCATGTCTATCATATAGACCAAGATATTATGTTTGATGCAAACTTGAGAAAGCTTGTATTTGGTAAAGAGGAGATTCAGATGCCACCACAAACTGCTATTTTATTAAAACATTTTTTAGATACTCCAGATTACATATTGAAAGATGAAGAAATCAAAAGAATATTTTGGTCGGATAAATCAAATAATGATCCGAGACTTCATAATGCAATAAGTCGTTTGCGAAGAGTTTTCGAGAATGTTCCATCTATTGAGGTTCAAAGATATGAAAATACTGGATATCAGCTACAAATTAGAAGACATAAATAAGAAGCTATAATTTTCGATGAAATGGGATTTTTTTGAATAAAAGCCTTATCTCTAAAATGGTATATATAGTGGATAGATTCGGTTAGATAGAAATGGATAGATTAATTTATTGGCAGTTGTAAGCCAATTGCCTACTTTCGTTCCCATTAATTAATCGATAAAACTATAGTATATGAAAAAACTATTATTCTTTTCTATTCTGATAATGGCAGTTCTTTCTGTAAATTACTCATTAAAAGAACCTCGAGTAAATACATTATTATTAGATAATATTGAAGCTTTGGCTGCTGACGAGCACGATGTGCCTATTAATTGTTTTGGTAGTGGTTCTGTGGATTGTCCAGCTACAAAAGTTAAAGTGGAATATGTTGCTACCGGATACAGTCTTGAAAAATAATATAAGTCTCCTGTTTCTTTCTTTTTTCTTTTTTATCTCTTGCAACCATAAGCATAAAGAATATGCAAAGGATGTATTATTCTATTCGGAGTTTCCGCAAGAGAGAGAACTAAGAGGAGAAGTAATAGAGCTTGATACGGCTTTATTACGCTATCCGTTTAGGATACGAATCGAAGGAGATAAGGCTATTGTGATGGATTTACATGGTCTTGATCATTATGGACACTTATTCCAATATCCCAGCTTTCAGTATTTATCTTCTTTTGGCAGACGTGGTGATTCACCTACGGAAATGCTGTCAATGGAAAATTTTCGTTTGCACAATCATGGAGTCTGGACATTGGATGCCAATAAAAGTGAATTAACTAGGTTAGACTTTTCTTCATCCGGTGATTCGCTGCTTCGTGACGAAGCGGTAACATTGGATGAAGATATACTTCGGCCACTTGATTTTACTATATATAATGATACAACATTTATTATTCCTGATTATTCCGGTGAAAATCGTTTATGTCGAGTTAACTGTAATGGGAAGCTTATAGATAAGATCGGAAGTATCCCAACAGTCAATAAAGAAGCATTGAAAAATGCTCGTCCGGCGTTAGCACAGGCATGGAGGAGTTTCCTTGACTACAATCCTAACAATGGAATATTGGCGGCAGTTACCCAATTGGGAGAAGTCGTTGAAGTTTATGATTTGAAAGATAGTACTCATGTTGTTCATATCGGTGAGCATGGTGAACCTGAATTCAAAATATCAGATGGATATGGTATACCGACGGGAATTATGGGATTTAGTGATGTACAAGTAACAGATAGTGCCATTTATGCAGTATTTCATGGAACAGCTTTTAAGGAGATAGCAAGACAAAGTGGAAGGCTTCCTGACGGAGGAATGTATATTTGCGTATTTAGCTTGCAAGGAGAACCGTTATGCAAATATGTGCTCGACCATTATATATATGGTATTTGGGTGGATGAAGCTACTAAAACGATAATAGCGACAGATGTAAATAATGATCAGCCAATACTTAAATTTAGCTTTGGCTGAATGAGATAATTAACTTGATTAGAAAGGAGCAGGATGATGAGTTTGTTCATCTTGCCGGATTTGCTTACATATCACCTGCTCCTAAACCTTTAAAAAGATTTCGATGCAAACATAAGGATAAAAAAATAATGTAGCAAATTATTGCTATTCTGCTGAAAGGATAGATACAGAAAAAAATGATTTTTTTACTAATATAAAGAATTAAAAATGAAAAAGAAATTATTAAGTGTAATAGCTGTAGTTGCAGTTGCAATATTTGCTGGATATAATGTATATGTATCACAACACGATGTAGAATTATCAGATCTATTTCTTACTAATGTAGAGGCTCTAGCAAATACTAGAGAATCAGATAAAGGATGTAAACTTAATTTGATTAGTATCTGTGAAACAAGTAATAGTGATCATTATTTATATCGTAATAGATAAATTAGTCATAAACAAAAGGATGAAACTTAAAATCAAGTTTCATCCTTGCAATAACTTATAATATGCGTATACTCATTTTATTAATGTTAGTGTTGACTATGGTTTCGTGTGGTCAATCGAATAATAAAAAAGTTGATTTAGAGAAAATTACTCAATTAGGGGATTTGGCAGAGATAGATTCTTTATCATTGTTTTTAGGACTTCCAACGATAGTAAAATTATTTGATAATAAACTTTTTATTGTTGATATGTTTGATGAAGGAAAAATAGTGAAGATATATGATTTAGAAAAAAAAGAAATACTTCTGTCTTTTGCTAAAAAGGGAGAAGGACCATACGAATATTTACATGTTAACAATATTGACATTTATAGAAATTCAGATAGCAGAGTTAAGATAAGCCTTTTTGATCCAGTTTCCTCAAAATTAGGTGTATATGACTATGATTCATTATTAATTATGAATAACAACTATCTACCTAAAATGATACTTTCTAAAAATAAAGATGTAAGATTTCATGAAATATTGAGAATAAATGAGGGGTATTTGGCAACCGGACTGACAACTGAAGGAAAATATACTCTTTTATCGGATTCATTGAAGATTATTGGTTATTTTGGTAAGTATAGACCTAAACCACAGGCTGGTATTTCTGATATGTCACATATTATAGCTAATTATGGTAAAAGTGTGTTATCGCGTAATAAGGATTTACTGATAGAAATTATTTATAATGCATCTGTTCTTTCATGTTATGATGTGAAAAAAAACAGGAATAACTCAGAGATGGGAAAGCGTCATTCACGAATTGGATTATAGGATGGATGGTACATCTATTATAAATAATGCTCCTATAGGATATTTGTCTGCATATATTGGTGATGATAAAATCTATGCTCTGTATTCAGGTGAAGCAGATGATATGGATGCAGTAGCAACTTATGGAAAAGAAATTCATGTTTATAGTTATACTGGAAATATTATTGGTAGATATTCTATTTCTAAACCTGCATTTGCATTTTGCATTGATGAAAAAGCAGATAAAATCTATGTTTTGTCTCATGTACCAGAGCCTAATATAACTGTTTATGATATGAATTAATAGCTATTGTTCTAATGGGTGAAGTGCTATGAAAAGAAACTGGGTATGTTTATTGGGTATTAGTTTATCATTATTTGTATGTTCTTGCAGAGGACCATCAGACAGAATAATTCGTATAATTGATGAATGGAACGAGCGAAAAATTATTTATCCAACACAAATGTATTTTACAATATATGGACAAGATACTGTTTCTGCATATCCAGTTTTGGATAATAAATATTCTATTATCACTTATGTGGATTCTGTTGGTTGTATGAATTGTAAATTAAAATTGCGAGAATGGCTGGATTTTATCGTTGGGCTTGATTCTTTGGCAGATTCTTCTATACCGGTTCATTTCTTTCTACATCCTAAGAATAGAAATGAGATTATTTCAATTTTAAGACGTAGTAATTTTAATTATCCAGTATGTATAGATGAACATGATTCACTCAATATCTTGAATAATTTTCCGCAAGATATGGCTTTTCAGACATTTTTATTGGATAGAAGCAATAAGGTTATTGCTGTTGGAAATCCTGTTCATAATCCTAAAATAAAGGAATTATATTTGAAGATTATTACTGGTGAATCGATAATGACACAAGGTAACAAGATATTGACGCAGATAAAATCTAATAATAAATATATTGACTTTGGTAACTTTGATTGGGAACAGGAACAAACAGCTGACTGGGTACTAACCAATATTGGTAAAGCCTTGTTTGTTGTTGAAGAAATTACCACTTCCTGCGGTTGTACTATAGTGGATTATAGTAAAGAACCGATTCGTCCAGGGCAAGATTTAAGATTGAAAGTGAAATATCGAGCTGAATATCCTGAACATTTTGATAAAACGATAACCGTTTATTGCAATGTTGAAGGCAGTCCGCTCAGTGTGAGGGTGGTAGGCAATGCGAAATAGAAAATGATAAATATGGCGAAGTTATATTTAAAATGTATTTACTGGTTTCTGATTTCGGTACTTATCATAGTAGGAATTGATATTTTGAATAATATATTTTCTAAAGAACCTATCATTCCTAGGAAAGTTGCTTTGCAAGTGGCAGGTGATAATCGAAAGGAATTAGAAAAAGCACTTTACTATTATAAGAAGAATCCTGCTAATAGTTTAAAATATAAAGCGGCTTGTTTTTTAATAGAGAATATGCCTTTTTACACTTACTCCAGTGGAGAACAATTAGAGAATTATAAGTCTTATTATGCTTGGCTAAAAGTACGTAAGGGTAAAACACCGCAGCAAGTTTCGGATTCAGTCAAAAAAGTTTTTGGTCCAATGAAAGAACCTAAGAAGAAACGTGATATTATGGAAATAGATTCTGCGTATTTGTGCCATAATATTGATTGGGCATTTAAAGTTTGGCAAGAGCAACCATGGGGAAAGAATATTTCATTTGATACATTTTGCGAATACTTGTTGCCTTATCGAATAGGTGATGAACCATTAACTTATTGGCGTGAAACGTACTATGAAAAATACAATTCATTATTGGATTCATTAAGGAGATCTGATTCGCTGGATACCGAAGATCCGTTAGTTGCTGCTAAATATTTGTTAGAACGGTTACCAAATAAGAAGCATATTTTTACATCTATTACTCCAACCTCTTTTGGACATATCGGACCGGAATATGTACAATATTTGTCAGGATCTTGTAGGGAAGTAACAGATTTTTGTGTATATCTGTTCAGAGCTTTAGGAATCCCTTGCGCCATTGATTTTATCCCAATGAGTGGTTCTGGAAGTGACGGTCATTTTTGGTTAGTGACTTGGGATAAAAATGGAGAAGACTATAGAATGGACTTTCCGGAACCTTTGCAGCTGGTTCGCAAGAGTTGGTGGTATGGAATGGATATGAGTGCTAAGATATACCGAAATACTTTTAGCATTAATAGGTATCTATATGAATCAATGGTAGTTTATGGAGAAGAATTATATCCTTTTTGGCGACTACCTAAATTCAAAGATGTAACTCATGGATATGCTCAATATTATAAGAAGGAGATTAAAATACCTTTAGAGAAGATATATAGGGAAAAGAGAGATGGGAAGATTGCTTACTTATGCCTCAGTAGTCGTGATAGTTGGATTCCTGTAGATTGGACAGAATATGATAGGAATAATTTGGTATTCCGAAACTTTAAAAAAAGTTCTATGATGAGGGTAGCTACTTACGAGAATGGAACATTGCATTTTGTGACCGATCCTTTTATTGTGGATGGGTGGACTAATAAAAGCCATTATTATTCAGCTGGAGAAGAAAAACAAGATGTAATATTATATGCTAAATCTAATATCGATACGGAGAATCTTTTCAGAGATAGAATGGTAGGAGGCATCTTTGAGGGAAGTAATAGGGCGGATTTTGCAGATAAGAATACTCTATTTCTTATCCAGAGTAAACCTTGTCGTTTGAGAACAGTTGTCAAAAGTTGGTCTGATAAGAAATATCGTTATTTCAGATATGTAGGCCCTGAAAATGCTAATTGTAATGTTGCTGAGATAGCCTTTTATACATCAAATGATACTACTGCTTTGAAAGGTAAAGTGTTGGGAACCCCTGGGTGTAGCCAGCAAGATGGAAGTCATGAATATACAAATGCTTTTGATGGTAAAACATGGACATCTTTTGATTATATTGAGCCAACTGGAGGATGGACCGGACTGGATGCCGGAAAGAATGTACAGATAGATAGAATTGTTTACACCCCACGTAATAGAGATAATTATATTCGCTCTGGAGATGTTTATGAGCTTTTTTATTGTGATAGAAACTGGAAGTCTGCCGGTATGATAAAGGCGACTACCGATTCGATTGTCTATCGGAGTATTCCGAAGGATGTACTTTTGTTGTTACGTAATCATACGAGGGGAGTGGATGAACGGATATTTGTTTATGAAAATGGTATTCAGGTATGGAAATGAAAAATAGAATTATTCAGAATATGATTTTATGGATAATATCAATGAGTGCTGTCTTACTGGTATGGGCTTGCCATCGGTTCGAAAAAGAGAAAGTCTCTTCTTTGTCAGTTTATACAGTGCGACATACTTTAATGCCCCTTTCTCCTGATTTTGCGATAGAGGCTGACAGTGCTGCATTGTATAAGCAATATTTGCGGTTGTGCACAGGAAAAGAATTTCCTATGATTGGCATTTTACGTGTCGATGGTAAATTGTATCGTTTTATAGGTGGTGATTCACTGCGTATTGTCCCTATTGCTCCTGTTTATAGCGGTGAAGGATGGAGTGGTAAATATTCATATTTATATCCGGGGGCAAATTGGGAAAAACAGGAATTTGATGATTCGCAATGGCAGGATGGAATAGGTGCGTTTGGGGTTAAGAATATATATTATCCAGTCCATACTTTGTGGGGAGCGAATAATATTTATGTACGTAGGCATATTACTATTAATGACAAGGAGGCTTTGAGAGGGCGAAAAATGTATGTCCGATATTTTTGTGATGGTCAGATTGAACTTTATTTCAATGGAGAACATATTTCGCAGATAGAAGGTCAATCTACGCAAATAGAATGTAAACAGCTTTCTGGAAAGATTGTTAATCAGTTGCAGAGCGGAGATAATATAATTGCTGCATTTGGGCATAATAAAGGAGGAGGATTTGCATTATTGGATTTTGGATTATATATAGAAAATCAAATTTATTGTGAGCAGGATACGGCAACTTTGAAACAGGTGGATGTGCAAGCAACTCAAACTCACTATGTTTTTCAGTGTGGAAGTGTGGAATTACAGCTTGATTTTGTCTCTCCCGGCTTATTGGACGAATTAGGGGTGATGGGGTGTCCGGTAGGGCTTATAACATATCATGTAGTCCCTAAAGAAGGGGAATGTCCTGATATTGAGATCTTGTTTGATGTAGATATGGAATGGTCTTTTGATCGTTTTTTTGTCGAAATGAAGGCAGAAGGAGCAAAATACTCTTATGAAGACGGACATGCTATATTTTCACAGAAATTATGTGGAGAGCAAGCTGATTGTGGTGCTTTGCTTTTAGGATATGAGGAAGACAAAATTATGCAGTATGAGGGGGAGAATATGTTTCCTTGTTGGAATATGAAAGGGAAAAAAACAATAAAAGATATAATGACGCTTGTTGGGGATCAATGTTGGGTGTTAAAGAAAAAATGTGATGAGATGGATAATCTTTTACAAGAAAATGTATCTCGTAATGGATATAAGAGCAATGTAGCACAGATACTGCCCATGTATCGGAATTTTATGGCTAATCATAGGCTTGTGGTGGGTATGGGCAATAAAACCTATTGTTTCGGGGATACTCTGGGCAATATAAGAGAAATCTACAGATACTTTCCTACGCTATTGTTTTGGAGACGGGTTGATTTAATGAAAGGATTACTGAATGCTGTTTTTGAAACTTGTGAGAACAATGATTGGGTAAAAAGTTATCCCCCTTATGATATAGGGACTTATCCGATATCAGGCCGTCAGTCAAGTGTAGAAGATCATGGTATTGAGGTCGCTGCCGATATGTTGATGATGGCTTTAGCTATTGTAGAATTGGAGAAGGATTTTGATTATGCGGAAAGACATTGGAGATTGTTACAGCAATGGGCTACTTATTTGGAATCATGTATGCAGAATGAAACAATTTCTGTTTCTGAATTATTGGATGAGAATGATGAGCGAGTGAAAAAAATATTGGGATGGAGAGCTTATCGGAAACTGATACAATGGAGACAAAAATAATAGGTAGTATGAAGCTAAAAATAAAAAAGATAATAATTAGAATTCTGGATGTCTCATCTGTAATATGTTGTTTGATGGGATTGATGTTTCTAGGACAGTTATTCTGTTTTACTTCATTCAAGATTCCATCGAATTCTATGGAGCCTACATTAAAAGCCGGTGACCGGATATTGGTGAATAAGATGGTCATGGGGGCAAGGTTGTTCGATGTGGCTGCTGCATTGGAACAAAAAGATGTGAATATTTATCGATTACCTGCATTGGGAGCTTTAAATAGAAATGATGTGATAGTGTTTAATTTCCCTTATCAGGAATTTCGGTGGGATAGTATCCGGATGGATGTAATGCAGTATTATGTAAAACGCTGCATAGCTTTACCGGGAGATGTTTTAGAAATTAGGGAGGGAGTTTATAAGGTGAAGGGATGTAATGAGGAGTTAGGAAATAGTAGTGCGCAGCAAAATCTTGCGGATTTGGAGCATCCGGAACAATATGGCATTGTGGTAAATACATTTCCGTATGATGAACAACTAGGATGGACTATCCATGAATTCGGGCCACTGCTAATTCCAAAGAAAGGTCAGACAACAATGATGAATCGTACGAGCTGTCTATTGTACAGGCAATTGATAGGTTGGGAACAGAAAGAGAAACTATCTCTGAAAGATGGGCAAGTATTATTAGGTGACAGCATAATTACTCGGTATCGTTTTGAAAAGAACTATTATTTTGTGTCCGGCGACAATATGGCTAATTCGCAGGATTCAAGGTATTGGGGGATGCTGCCGGAAGAATATATTGTAGGTAAGGCGACCCATATATGGTATTCAGAAGACAAAGTTACGGAGAAACCTTGTTGGAATAGGATAATGACGAAAATCAAGTAAATAATGAAAGTCAAGTTGGAATTGAAGCAAATAACAAAAAAGAATATAGCGGATGTGATAGCTTTTACAGGAGTTGTGGCAATTTTGTGTGTAGTAGCTTTTCCTACTCCGAGCGATATTCCTGTTGGCGATATGGCATATCAAAAACTATGCTTGGGACGTATGGCAGTTGTCTTTATCATTTGTTGTTTATTTTCTTTTTGCTTGAATAGAAAAATCTGTTTGTCTTTTCCATCAATAGTGACATGGGTATTGATTGCATTGGGAGGGATTGAAGCTATCTGGGGATTGAGACAAATATATGGTTTGGCTGTCTCTAATCACTCTTTATATGCACTTACGGGGTCTTTCTATAATCCGGGACCTTACTCGGGATATTTGGCAATGATATTTCCGCTTTGCCTGCATGAATGGCTAAATCTGAAAGAAAAGACGGAACGTACATGGATAGAACGTGGAGTGTATTACATGGCATTAGGGGTTATGCTGCTGATTTTTTGTGTACTACCTGCCGGAATGAGCCGTTCGGCTTGGATTTCCGCCGCAGTATCAGGGGCATGGGTGTATGGAATACACGTTTCATGGGGAAGTAAGCTAAAGGAGATTAGAAAGAGATATAAGAGAAAAGTTCTGTTGGCTTGTATTGCAGGAGGGATTATATTTACAGTGGTCGGTTATTCACTTTTTCAGTTAAAAGCAGCTTCTGCCAGCGGACGCCTGTTTATGTGGAAAATCAGCACTCGTGCTATTGCCGAAAGCCCTGTTGTAGGATATGGAATGGGGAACTTTGTTTTAGCTTATGGCAGGGCACAGGAAAATTATTTTGCAAACGAAGAGTATTCGGAAACAGAAGAACTGGTGGCAGGTAGTCCGGAATATGCTTTTAATGAGTACCTGCAAGTAGCGGTAGAATATGGGATTCCTTTTTTATTTGTAGTTTTATTGATAATTGCATTTTGTCTTTGGAAGGGGAGTAGTGAAGGACGAACAGGTCTTTGTGGAGGGGTAATTGCGGTTTTAGTATTTGCCTTTTCTTCTTATCCGATGCAGATTCCAGGATTTGCTGTGACATTTTGTTTCCTGCTGGCTGCTTGTGTTATTGGACGCTTGAAGATTATATTATTGCTTTTTATTTCGATAATAGCTCTATTGGGAACATATTATTGGAAAAACAATCAATATGCTGTATGCAAGGATTGGTATCATAGCAAAATGCTTTATAATATCGGAGCATACCAATCTGCTAAAGAAGCATATGGAAAGTTGTATTCCGAATTGAAGAATAGGGGAGCCTTTCTTTTTGAATATGGGTATTGTTTGCATAAATTGAAACAATATGATAGTTCGACTCTAGTTCTGGAAGAAGCAATGAAGCACAGTTGCGACCCAATGATCTTAAATATTATAGGTAAGAACTATCAGGCAGTAGGAAAGTATGAGAAAGCGGAAGAGAGTCTGATTCGATCTACGCATCGGCTTCCGGGACGAATTTATCCATATTATCTTCTGGCAAAACTGTATGTGGAGCCGAAATACCAACAACCTGAAAAATTAAAGCGTATGGTTGAGGTTGTATTGACAAAAGAACCGAAGGTTCAATCGACAGCAGTAAAAGAGATGAGAGTGGAAGTAAAGAAACTATTGAAACAAATAAACTGATAAATATGATGAAACACAATAGTACATGGTTATTGTCATGTCTGACATTAGGAATGCTAATAACGTCTTGTTCTGACAAGAAAAGCGATGTGGATAAACAGGAACAAGGTGTTTCTACTGTTCTTCCTGATTCAAAGAATGAAGTTACTACTCAAATACTAAAGAAACGTGATTTTCATCACGAATTGGTCAGTAACGGTAAGGTAAGTGCTCTTGGGCAGGTTGATCTCCGTTTTGAAACAGGGGAGGTGATTGCTCATATTTATGTCAAGAATGGCGATCGGGTTCGTAAAGGGCAAAAGTTGGCTGAACTGGATAAATTTCGTCTGGAGCAAAAATTGTCTCAAACGGAAGATGCTTTGTTGAAAGCCGAATTGGAACTGAAAGATGTGCTTATTGGACAGGGATATGCCTCCGAGGACTTCAGTAAGGTTCCTGTAGAAACAATAAAACTTGCGAAAGTGAAGAGTGGATATGAGCAGTCGAGATCTCAATATGAACTGGTAAAAAGAGAAACAGAACATGCTACCCTAGTTGCTCCTTTTGATGGGATAGTGGCTAATCTGTTTTCTAAACCTTATAATCTAGCCAATACTTCCGAGGTATTTTGTACGATCATTGATACTCGAAGGATGGAAGCAGATTTTACAGTGTTGGAGAATGAGTTGGCTTTTATTAAAACAGGTGATAAAGTAATGATTACTCCTTATGCCGGAGGAGGTTCGTTTGAAGGTAGCGTATCTGAAATAAATCCGTTGGTAGATTCGAACGGAATGGTAAAGGTGAAGGCTATAGTAAATGGACAGGGAAAGTTATTTAGTGGTATGAACGTAAGAGTAAGTGTTAAAAGAAGTTTAGGGCAACAATTGGTCATTCCTAAAACGGCTGTTGTATTACGCTCCGGTAAACAGGTAGTATTTACCTTACAAGAAGGAAAAGCCATGTGGAATTATGTGCATACAGGATTGGAAAATGCAACGGAGTATGTCGTTTCGGATAAATCACAGAAAGGTATTGAAGAAGGATTATCGGAAGGAGATACGGTTATTGTGACCGGGAATCTGAATTTGGCACATGAAGCGGAAGTAAATATAAGATAATCAAAAAGGCACGGATTGCGCGGATTTCACGGTTTTTAGAATTGTGATAGCATACAACAACAGTGTAATCTGTGTAATCCGTGCCAAAATCGAGTAATTATGATAAAATTTTTAATTCAACGTCCTATCGCTGTATTGATGGCTTTTACTGCCTGCTTTATAATCGGGTTGGTGACATATAGTACTTTGCCTATATCGTTGCTTCCGAATATTGCCATTCCGGAGATAACCATACAGGTATCTGCGGCCAATACTTCTGCTCGTGAACTGGAAAACACGATTGTGAAGCCTTTACGAAGTCAGCTGATTCAGGTGTCTACATTAAAAGATATTCATAGTGAATCAAGGGATGCGGCAGGTATTATTCGCCTGTCTTTTGAATTCGGCACTAATACGGATCTTGCTTTTATAGAGGTCAATGAGAAAATAGACGCTGCAATGAATTATCTTCCAAAGGATACTGAACGCCCAAAAGTTATTAAGGCAAGTGCGACGGATATTCCTGTGTTTTATCTGAATCTGACTTTGAAGAATGACAGTGCTTGCAGCACTACAGGAGAGCAGTCTTTCCTTGACTTGTGTGGGTTTGCCGAGTCGGTAATCAAACGCAGGATAGAGCAGCTTGAAGAAGTGGCCATGGTAGACGTGACTGGATTAGTGGAACGTCAGGTGCAGATTGTTCCTGATGAGGATAAGTTGGCTATGATGGGACTTTCCATTGAAGATATTGAAGTGGCTTTGGCTGCCAATAATGTGGAGCCGGGCAGTATGACAGTGCGAGATGGATATTATGAATACAATATTAAATTCTCTACTCTGCTGCGTACTGCGGAAGACGTGGGAAATATATACTTGCGCAAAGGAGACCGCATAATCCAATTAAAGGACTTCTGTAAAGTAAGTATCGTACCTGTAAAAGAAAAAGGCGTATCTGTATCGAATGGAAAAAGAGCGGTGACACTGGCTGTTATTAAACAGGCGGATGAGAATATGGATAAGATGAAGCGCTCTCTGATAGGGACGATGGAGCATTTTAGGCGGGTATATCCTGACATTGATTTCAACATCAGTCGCAACCAGACGGAGTTGTTGGACTACACAATCTCAAATCTGCAACAGAATCTTACTTTAGGTTTTTTCTTTATCTGTCTGGTAGCCGTCCTGTTTCTGGGAGATGTGAAATCTCCGTTGGTGATCGGACTTAGTATGGTGGTTTCTATCGTGATTAGTTTTGTTTTCTTCTATCTGTGCAATATGTCCCTGAATATCATCTCGCTTGCCGGATTAATTCTGGCATTGGGTATGATGATTGACAGTTCGATCATTGTGACCGAAAATATTTCACAATACCGGGAACGGGGATATTCATTGCGCCGCGCCTGTATAACAGGGACAAGTGAAGTGGTGACACCCATGTTGAGTTCTTCCCTGACTACCATTTCTGTATTTGCTCCCTTGATTTTTATGAGTGGTATTGCCGGAGCTATTTTCTATGATCAGGCCTTTTCGGTTACAGTGGGACTGATGGTTTCGTATTTTACCGGTATTATGCTTCTTCCGGTGCTTTATCTGCTGGTTTATCGGACAGGTATTCATACCCGGAAATGGAAATGGCTTTCTTTTAAATTTAATAATCCGATAAAGGATCATACATTGGATCGATTCTATGATGCCGGTGTGGATTGGGTGTTCTGTCACAAAACATTTAGTGTATTGTTTTGTATTATCTCTATTCCGCTTTGTGTATTCTTCTTTTTCTTTATAGACAAGCAGCGGATGCCTGATATAGAAGAGAATGAATTGATCGCCCGAATCGAGTGGAATGAAAATATTCATGTGGATGAAAACAGGCGGCGTGTGGATGAGCTTTTTAAGGATTTAAAAGAACAGGTATTGGAGCACACGGCATCGGTTGGCAGACAGGATTTTCTTCTGAATCGTGAAAGGGAACTTTCTTCTTCCGAAGCAGAACTCTATTTCCGAACGGAGACATCAGAAACAATCAATCCTTTGCAGCAGGAAATATATCATAAACTGAAAGAAGATTATCCGCTTTCCGTTATTTCTTTCTCTCCACCGGAGACGGTATTTGAGAAGCTTTTTGTAACGGGAGAACCGGATATCATAGCCGAATTTTACACCCGTAATAAGGCAAAAGCACCGGAAGCGGGAGATATCCGGATGCTGGAACAGGAGTTATTCCGAAGAACGGGAATCGCTCCTACAGGTATTGCTTTTGAAAATCAGTTGAACCTAAGTATCAATAAGGAAAAGCTACTGCTTTACCGTGTTGCTTACAATGAACTTTATCGAGTCTTGAAAACTGCTTTCCGGGAAAATAGTGTGACTATGCTGCATTCCTACCAGCAATATCTTCCGATTAACGTTGCGGGCAGTGAGAAGACTGTGAATGAAATATTACAGGAAACATTGATACAGACTGAACCGGACAATAAAGGCAACAGAGAGTATATTCCACTCCGGGAGCTGGTGACGGTCACTCCTGCCGAAGACTTGAAGAGTATTGCTGCCGGACGTAACGGGGAATATATCCCTTTTGATTTTTACGGTGTATCGGACGGGAACAAACTCATAAGAGAGGTGAAACAAACAGCGGAAGAAATGAAGGATTGGGATACCGGTTTTTCCGGCAGTTTCTTTTCCAATAGCGAGATGCTGGATGAATTGGTGGTAATCTTATTTATTTCGTTGTTGCTGATGTATTTTATTCTTGCCGCACAGTTTGAAAGTTTTTTGCAGCCTTTGCTTGTTCTGGCGGAGATACCGATTGACCTTGCATTTGCCTTGCTTTTGCTTTGGATTTGTGGACATACGCTGAATTTAATGTCTGCTATCGGACTTATTGTTACCTGTGGTATCGTAATCAATGACTCTATTCTGAAACTGGATGCTATTAATGAATTACGTAAGGAAGGTGTCCCGCTATTAGAAGCTATACATGAAGCTGGCCGAAGACGTTTACGACCGATCATCATGACTTCATTGACTACAATATTCGCAATGGTACCACTGCTTTTTTCTTCGGATATGGGTTCGGAATTGCAAAAACCTCTGTCTATTGCTATGATAGGAACGATGTCGATTGGTACGGCGGTGAGTCTGTTTATCATACCGTTGCTTTACTGGTTTATTTACCGGAACAAGAAAATAAATATTAGGTATTAAGTATTAGTCCAAAAATGAGAGTTATGAATAGATTAAAGAAAAGAATTCCCGTTTTCCTCTGTGCCCTCTGTGTCCTCTGTGGTGAATCCCAGCTTCGAGCACAGAAACACCTGGTATTGGATTTGAACCGGACTATTTCTCTTGCCAACGACAGTTCGTTGGAGTCCTTCCGTACGCAGAATATGTATTTATCCGGTTATTGGGAATACAGGACTTACCGGGCAAATCGTTTGCCTAGTCTGACACTGGATGTTACTCCGGCACAATATAACCGGGATATAACGAAACGATACGATTCGGGGCAGGATTTGGATGTATATCGTACGCAACAGTCTTACTATGCTTATGGAGGGTTGAGTGTGAAACAGAACTTTGATTTGACTGGAGGTACATTCTACTTGGAATCGAATCTTGCCTATATGCGTAATTTCGGAGGGAACAGTGCGACACAGTTTACGAGCGTCCCTATACGAATTGGATATTCACAAAGTTTAGTGGGATATAATTCCTTTAAATGGGAACGGAAGATAGAGCCGTTAAAATACGAACGCGTAAAAAAGGAATTTCTCTATAATGTGGAAAAGGTGTCGGAAACTGCTACTAATTATTTTTTCTCTCTGGCTATGGCACAGGCGGAATATAATCTAGCCAAAGAAAATCTGGCTTCTACGGATACGTTGTATCGTATAGGGCAACAGCGTCATCGAATTGCGGCTATTTCGCAGGCTGATTTGTTGACGTTGAAGCTGGATCGTGTGAATGCGCAGAATACGTTACAAAATAAAGCGAGTGACCTGAAACGGGCTATGTTCTCACTGGCATCTTTCCTCAATCTGGATAAGAATACGCAAATTGAATTAAAACTTCCTTCCCGTCCGGAAATGATGGAAATTCCGATAGATGAGGCTTTGAAGTGGGGTAGGAATAATAACCCGCAATTGTTGGGCCTGAAACAGAATGTACTTGAAGCGGAACGAAGTGTGGATAAGACAAAAAAGGAATCTCACTTTAATGCAAGTGTGAATGCGAGTATTGGCTTCAACCAGGTGGCGGATAACTTCGGGGATGTGTATCATAAGCCGATGCAGCAGGATTTGGTGGCAGTCAGTGTTTCTATTCCGCTATTGGACTGGGGTGTTCGCAAGGGAAAGTATAATATGGCGAGGAATAATCTGAATGTAGTGAAGATATCGGCACGTCAGGATGAGATAAGCATCGAGGAGGAAGTAATCATGACGGTAAGCGATTTTAATATCCAGCAGCAGTTGATAGCCAGTGCGGAAGAAGCGTTGGATCTGTCCATACTTGCTTACAATGAAACAAAACAGCGTTTTATTATCGGTAAAGCAGATATTAATAGTCTGACTCTTTCTCTCAACAGACAGCAACAGGCACAACGCAATTTTATCTCTGCCTTACAGAACTATTGGCTGAATTATTATAAGATACGAAGGCTCACTCTATTTGATTTTGCTTTGAAACTTTCGCTTTCGGACAGGTTTGATTTTAACGGAGGGAAGTTGATCAAATGATAATTTTAATTTAGGCACGGATTACACGGATTTCACGGTTTTCTGATATATGATTGTACAAAGCAACAGCGTAATCCGTGTAATCCGTGCCTCAAAATTCCCATTCATATAAATAATAATGCAAAATATAGATTCTGAAATAAAAAAGTCTTCAAAAGCTTCCGCTTTCACACTGATTGTGGCTTTTGTCTGTGTGGCATTGGTTGGGGTGGCGATTATTCCGTTGCTGCCTGTCAAACTGAATCCGTCACGCACATTACCCGGTTTCACGGTACGTTTCAGTATGCCGGGCACTTCGGCACGTGTGGTGGAAATGACGGCTACCAGTAAATTGGAGGCAATGCTCGCCCGTGTGAAGGGGATTCGGGGAATTTCTTCTACGTCAGGAAATGGATGGGGAAGCGTCAGTGTGAATCTGGATAAACATGTGGATGCGGCGGTTGCCCGTTTTGAGGCTTCTACTATTATTCGCCAGACATGGCCGGAACTGCCGGACGGGGTGAGCTATCCGTATATTCAGATGCATAGTCCGGGGCAGAGTAGTCAGGGACCTTTTATGGCATTTACGATCAATGCGCCCGCTACTCCTATCTTAATTCAGCAATATGCGGAGGAACATATAAAAACACGTCTTGCACAGATTCAGGGAATTTATAGGATTAATCTAAGTGGAGCTACTCCGATGGAGTGGAGATTGGAGTATGATTCAGAACAATTGTGTATACTTGGGGTAAGTACGGATGATATTCGTCAGGCCGTCCGGTTGCATTATCAGAAAGAATTTCTGGGTACTTATGATATGGAACAGGGAACTGCGGGCAGACAATGGATACGTCTGGCATTGGTTCCCGAGAATGAGATTCGGGAGTTTGATGCGGAGCAGATAAAGGTGAGAATGAAGGATGGTAAGATCATAGGTCTGAATGAGTTGGTAAAGGTTTCCCGCATGGAGGAACAACCTCAGAGCTATTACCGGATTGATGGGCTGAATTCGATCTATCTGTCGATTGTTGCAGAGGAAACGGCAAATCAACTGGCATTGAGTGAAAAGGTGAAGGCATCTATGGACGATATCCGGTTGTTACTTCCGGCAGGATATGAAATTCATGCCAGTTATGATGCAACGGAATTTATTCAGGAAGAACTGGGCAAAATCTATTTGCGTACAGGAATGACTGTAGCCATTTTGCTTCTGTTTGTATTGTTGATAACCTTCAGTCCTAAATATCTTTTTTTGATTGTGATTAGCTTGATTGTCAATATGACGATAGCTGTAATCCTTTATTATATATTCGGATTGGAAATGCAACTGTATTCGTTAGCTGGTATTACGGTCTCATTAAACCTGGTGATAGATAATACAATTGTAATGAGTGATCATTATCTGCGACGCAGAGACCGGAAGGCATTTATGTCTATTCTTGCAGCTACGTTGACAACAATGGGAGCCTTGGTTATCATTTTCTTTTTGGATGAGAAGATACGGCTTAATTTACAGGATTTTGCAGCAGTAGTCATTATAAATCTGGGGGTATCACTGCTGGTTGCCTTATTCTTTGTTCCTTCTCTGATTGATAAAATAGGATTGAAACGAAGAAAGAAGTCTTCTTTTTCAATAGTTAGATGGAGGATTGGGAATGTACATTTCTTTGTGTGGATGCGTTCAAGAATACGCCGGATTCCGGTTTATTTTAGCCGTTTTTACAGGTGGTTGATACAAGTTCTTTGCCGTTGGAGGGTGGCAGTGTGTATTTTGTTATTATTGGCATTCGGATTACCGGTATTTCTATTACCGGAAAAGATGAAAGGTGATGATAAATGGGCGACAGCTTATAATAAGACATTGGGTACTTCCACTTATAAGGAAAAGGTGAAACCAATAGTGGATAAGGTATTGGGCGGCACTTTGAGGTTATTTGTGCAAAAGGTGTATGAAGGAAGTTACTTTTCAAATAATGAAGAGGTAGTGCTTCACGCTAATGCCAATTTGCCGAATGGAAGTACACTTGAGCAGATGAATACACTGATTAAACGAATGGAGACTTATTTGAGTGAATTTAAAGAGATCAAGCAGTTCCAGACATCTGTGGAAAGTGCCCGCAGGGCATCTATTCATATCTATTTTACGAAAGAACACCAGAAAAGCGGTTTTCCTTATACATTGAAAGCTAATATGATTAGTAAAGCTCTTCAACTGGGAGGTGGAAATTGGAGCATATATGGCTTGCAGGACCAGGGATTCAGTAATGATGTACGTGAGAATGCGGGGTCTTTCCGGGTGAAGATGTATGGATATAATTATGATGAACTGTATGGTTGGGCTGAAGAGTTAAAAGCAAAGTTGTTGTCTCACCGTCGGATTAGAGAAGTGACAATCGGTTCTGATTTCTCTTGGTGGAAAGATGATTATATGGAATTCTATTTTAATCTGGATAAACAGCGAATGGCAGAGGAGGAGATTGGAGCCGGAAAGTTGTTTGCCGCTATCCATCCGATATATGGACGGAATATGGAAATTGGTTCAGTGATGGCGGAAGAGGGTACTGAAAAGATAAAGCTTTCTTCGCGTCAGTCGGTGGATAGGGATGTGTGGGCGATGCAGTTTTATCCTTTTCAAATAGGAGGGAGAGAATATAAGTTGTCGGAATTGGCAACTGTGGAAAAAGGGCAGATGCCGCAGGAAGTGGCCAAGGAGAATCAGCAGTATCGGTTATGCCTGCAATATGAGTATATCGGCTCTTCGGAACAGGGAAATAAACTACTGAAAAAGGATTTGGAAGAGTTTAATGAGATCCTTCCGATGGGATATACTGCTAAATCGGAAGATAATAACTGGTCATGGGGCGGAAAGGATAATAAACAATATCGCCTGCTTTTGATTGTGATTGCTATTATTTTCTTTATTACGAGTATTTTGTTCAATTCATTGAAACAGCCATTGGCAATAATCTTTGTGATTCCTGTATCTTATATCGGCGTGTTTCTGACATTCTATTGGTTCAAATTGAATTTCGATCAGGGAGGATTTGCTTCCTTTGTTTTGCTTTGTGGAATTACGGTAAATGCGAGCATTTATATCTTGAATGAATATAATTCCGTTCGTAAACGTTTTCCGCGTCTTTCACCGCTTCGGGCTTACGTGAAAGCCTGGAATACGAAAGTGATTCCTATCTTCCTGACGGTGACTTCTACCATTTTAGGATTCATTCCTTTTATGGTAGGTTTGGAGAAAGAAGGCTTTTGGTTTCCATTGGCAGCAGGCACTATCGGAGGATTGATAATGTCTGTAATCGGAGTATTTATTTTCCTGCCGGTGCTGACGTTGAAAAAGAAGTGGTTGATGATACCTAAAGCTAAGCTTTAGCACTTGTAAAGCGTAGCTTTAGATAGGATAAAGCTACGCTTTGTATAGTCTTACCAATTATTCCCGGCATTACTGCTACCGATAAGCATCTCCACACGTTGTTTATACAGGTTTGCTCCTTCAGCAATATTTTTCCCTGCGTCTGCCGTTCCCATTCCGTAAACAACAATAGGAGTTTGCCATGACATTCCCGAATGAATGGCACTAACCTGATAAGGACGTAATAATTCGTCCGTAGTGAAACGGTTTCTGCCGCCACTACGATAGGCTTCGTATTCGGACCCCGTAGTTGTTACTACTGTCAATGTCTTGCCGGCGACTGCCGGAGTCTTGGATAGGAAAGTAAAGACTTCATCCTGCCATTTCTTTAGCAATGACGGTGCAGACATCCAATAGAAAGGAAATTGATAGATGACAGCCGAGGCATCGGAAATGATTTTACTCCATTCATCTACATTGAAAGCGATTTCCTGCGACAGCTCGTAAAGATTGAAAACTGCCACCCCTTCCATGTCACTGACAGCATCAATTAATGCTTTGTTTGCTTGGGATCCCTTTATGTTTGGATGTGCCAGCAGAATCACTACTTTTCTTAAATCTTTATTCATATTCAATCAGGTATTTAGGATGATATAACTACTTATAGATTATAAAGGTGTAAAAATAAGAAAAAGTTCGCGAAAACCAATATCTTAATTAAAAATAAAACAATCCCTCTTTGCTTTTGAATTTGTATTTTTGCATTCACGTTCATAAGGCGTTATTTTAGATAATATTTTTATATATGATAGATTTTAATCAGTTCCCTTCTCCTTGTTACATCATGGAAGAAGAACTTTTAAGAAAGAACCTGTGTTTGATAAAAAGCGTAGCCGACAGGGCGGGAGTGGAGATCATCCTTGCTTTCAAGTCATTTGCCATGTGGCGTTCTTTCCCTATATTCCGTGAATATATAGATCATTCTACGGCAAGTTCGGTGTATGAAGCCCGTTTGGCATTGGAAGAGTTCGGCAGTAAGGCGCATACATATTCTCCTGCTTATACGGAACAGGATTTCCCGGAAATCATGCGTTGCAGCAGTCATATCACATTCAACTCAATGCAGCAGTTTGAACGTTTCTATCCGATGGTGGTTGCAGAAGGAAGCGGTATTTCTTGTGGTATCCGCGTAAATCCTGAATATTCGGAAGTGGAAACCGAACTTTATAATCCATGTGCACCCGGCACACGTTTTGGGATAACGGCCGATCTGCTCCCCGAAGCATTACCGCAAGGGATTGAAGGCTTTCATTGCCATTGTCACTGTGAATCTTCTTCTTATGAGTTAGAACGTACATTAGAGCATCTCGAAGCTAAATTTGCCCGTTGGTTTTCACAGATCAAATGGTTGAATCTGGGTGGTGGACACCTGATGACCCGCAAAGACTATGATACTGATCATTTGATAAGACTGTTGCAAGGGTTAAAAGCACGTTATCCTCATTTGCGCATTATTCTGGAGCCCGGTTCGGCCTTTACCTGGCAGACGGGAGTGCTGACTTCCGAAGTAGTGGATATAGTGGAAAGTCGTGGCATCAAGACGGCAATTTTGAATGTCAGTTTCACTTGCCACATGCCTGACTGTCTGGAAATGCCATATCAACCTGCCGTGCGTGGTGCGGAAATGGGAAATGAAGGAAAATATATTTATCGTCTCGGAGGAAATTCCTGTTTGAGCGGTGATTATATGGGGCTGTGGAGCTTCGATCATGAGTTACAAATCGGAGAGCGTATTGTGTTCGAAGATATGATTCATTATACGATGGTCAAGACAAATATGTTTAACGGAATTCATCATCCTGCCATTGCCATCTGGACAAAAGAGGGGAAAGCTGAAATATACAAGCAATTTTCTTATGAAGATTATCGTGACCGAATGAGTTGATAATCAAAATGATTGTTTTGCGGTCGATGCAAAGTGAACAGATTTCTGTGAAAAAAGTAGGCAGAATGTTTGCAGGTTTACGGAAAATCCCTACCTTTGCAACCGCAAACGGAAAAATGCGGAAATAGCTC
>Ga0192241_10154_pt1 | contig 38419 bp, 32 predicted proteins | sample Koala_Koa27_I3_FD_131239 | JGI IMG/M metagenome (GOLD analysis project Ga0192241, IMG submission 131239) | Enriched cells from koala feces incubated with labeled cellulose particles, San Francisco Zoo, California, United States - Koala_Koa2-7_I3 ... | reverse complement strand
GGCTCAATTGACTATAGAGGATAAGGCACCCGGATCGGGGGATAGCCCTGCGCAGGAAATAAAACCGGTATTCCGGGCAGCAACGAAGGAGCCACCCTCTTCTTCCGCACCTCTGTCGCAACCGGCTGCCCCTGTATCTCCGGTAGTACAGCCCGCCGTGGCTGCTCCTTCTACAGGTAGCACACCGGCTTCTTCTTCCTCCAAAGAGCAGGGCGCACCCCGTATGCCGGAGGCATTGCGGAGCGCGCGGCATGCTTCGGAGCAAAAGATACCGGTAGTCCGGAAAAGTAGTCTGGGACTCTCCATTAAGAATCCCCACAGAGAGGCGGAAGAGAAGAAAACGACCATACATCAGCAGCCACAACAAACTGAGCAGCCGCAGGAAGACTCTGTTTTCAGTGAGAGAGACCTGAATTATTACTGGCGTGAGTATGCCGGACAATTGCCGAAGGAGCATAAGGCAACTGCTATACGTATGCAGAACATACGACCGGTCTTGATTGCTGAAACGACATTTGAAGTAGTGGTGGATAACAACATCATTGAGCGGGACTTTATAGCCCTGGTGCCCGCCGTACAGGACTATCTGCGTACCCGTTTGCGGAACAGCAAAATTATCATGCAGGTCAGAGTGAGTGCTCCCAGGGAAAATGTAAAAGCATTCAGCAGGGTAGAGAAATTCCAGATGATGTCTCAGAAGAACCAGGCTTTGCTTCTGCTGAAAGAGGAATTCGGATTGGAACTCTCCTGAATTCGTACCTGTTTTTTAGGCTACTCTACAGAGGCTGTCTCCACATAGAAAGAATGAGGCAGCCTTCCTTTTAATTTGTAAGTTGACCTGTAAAGATCTCTTTGTTTGCTGTGTTTTCCTTCGGGAAAAATGCCCTCAAACAAGGAAATTGTACTTGAAGAAATTTCAGACTGTAAGATGGCTGAAAATCAACCTCTATGTGGAGATAGCCGCTTTTATTTGCTGCTGCTTCCGGAGCAGATGCTTATCTGACAAAGCGATCGCTGAGGTGATCCGTATAGATGATTTCATACACACACGTTTTACTAAACCAATTTTATTTCGTTTTGTTCTTTGTGTATGCAAGACGAAAAAAACAGCCTGTACATACTCTGGACGATCTTTTACAAGGGTTGCTTTCTGATCTGGGACTCCATTCTTTCGTGGTGAATATACTGGATCAGGCCATCTTATTGGTTGCTGTTCTGCTGGTAGCCATAGGAATCGGGTATATATTCAGAAGGTTCTTATTGAAGGGGATCAGTCGTTTGGCCAATCGTACCCACTACACCTGGGATGATTTGTTGTTGGAGCACCATGTCATACGTAACCTGTTGAAAATCGTACCGGCAATACTTATTTATATGCTGCTTCCTTTCTTTTTCAATGAAGAACGTGATCTGATCTCTCTGTTACGTAAATTCTGTGTGATCTATATTATCTTTGCCTTTTTGCTGGCACTCAACGGGCTGGTCCTGGCTATGTACGATCATTACAGGCTTAAGAAGATCAACCGGGTACGTTCTCTAAAAGGCCTGATTCAGGTATTGCAGGTACTGATATTCTTTATCGGTGCCATTATCATGATCAGTATTCTTGTCAATAAATCACCCAATGTGCTTTTTGCCGGGCTTGGAGCATCGGCTGCTATTTTCTCTTTAGTCTTTAAAGACCCTTTAGTAAGTTTTGTGGCAGGGGTACAGTTGTCTCTGAATGACATTATACGTCCGGGAGACTGGGTCACTCTGGCCGATCAGAAGACCGATGGTATTGTACAGGAAATAGGGCTCATTACGGTAAAGATCAAGAACTTTGATAATTCCATATCTACTGTACCCCCTTCGGTATTACTGACAAATACCTTTAAGAACTGGAGGGAGATGGTAGAGTCGGGCGGACGATTGGTTGTCAAACCTATCTATGTCGACAAGGCTTCTGTGAAACAGTGTACGCCGGAAATGCTGGATAAGCTACGCCAGGAGTTTTCGTTATTAAAAGATTTTTTGGCTGATCCTGCACAACCGCCTACCAATACTCAGGTGTTCCGTACCTGGCTGGAAAAATATCTGGAAAAATCTTCAGGCGTGAACCAACAGATGGAGCTGCGTGTTGCACAAATGGAGATCACCGACAGAGGAGTTCCTATTCAACTCTATTTCTTTTGCAGGAATAAAGACAATAAGGAATACGAACGCATACAATCGGACATTTTTGATTATGCGATTGGTGTATTACCCAAGTTCGAACTGGTTCTTACATAGGGCCGCTATTTATTGATTTAATTGTATACAAACCACGACGTTGCAAAAACTAAACTGGATGTTCTGTTCAGAAAAGGTATGGATAGTGTCCGTACCTTTTTCGTTGGTTGGTGTCCGGATGGTAACGGAGTATAAGTAACACAGAAAAGATCCGGATAAAGCAGGTAGAAAATATAGTATCGTGTGGGATGGGAGAAATAATCTTACCTGAAAAAATGACCAGGATTGGTAACCTAAGTGAAGAAAATGGGTAACCGGTGTACTGAGGCATGGTTACTAATAGACCTGCTTCAGTATATAGCTTGTATGTAGGGTAAAGTAAGAAAGAGTGACTCCTGTCCGGAGCTATTTTCTTTTGTAGAAAGTAAAAAGAAGATGAATATACTTTTTAGGAAATGAATTATTTTTTGACCGCCGCGAATGCTCTGTATGTATACATACAGGATGATCTTCAGCATAGCCGGAATACTTGGAGGTTTACATATACGCTATAGTAGATTGGTATCCGATTACTTAATGATGTATTGGTATATGGCTCTTTTAGATCCGGGCATACCGAATGAACTATACAGGTTGCAACACCCGGCGTTTGAAAAACAGGAGGAGATAAAAAAGCGGAAGACACGTTTATGCGGGCTTATATGCCCGAAGGGAAATAGATCTTTGAAGATATAGAACCTTCTTACCTGGAAGTCATCGGAGCATATGTCCGTAAATAAAGGGTAGGGAGATAGGTGTTTGGGGGCTGCGACAGAAGCCAGATCCATGATACACAAAAAGAGAAGGCATACACTCTGGGTACGCCTTCTCTTTTCGTGTAATGCAGATCCGTAATGCCTGAATTATTTTTACAAAGGGATCCTGATCTTCTGTCCCGGATAGATGCGGTTGGGATCTTTGATCTGATCTTTATTGGCTTCCATGATCTTGTTCCAGGTCATTCCCGGATATTTGGCAGCGATCTTGCTCAGACTGTCTCCGGATTTTACTTCATATACCTCTTCCTTGCTGTTAGAAGCAGTATTCGCATCCGTGGTATGGATATTCAATACCAGATCTCCGGAACGCATATCCGGATCAGTCTGATTGTAAATATCCCACATCTGATCCTTTACCGAAGCGGGGGCAGATCCGTCGATATGCAACACATTGTTCTCTTCTTTGATAGAGAGACCTTGTACACCGGCTTGCCGGGCATAATCGATCAGTTTGCCATATTTGTCCTGCACAGCCATTAGTCTACTACGGTTAATTGGTTAACGACTTTCTTGGCTCTGGCCTCATTGGCCACCTGCATCACGTGTTGCAGATCGTCTCTTTTTACTTTACCGGTCAGGATCACTTCTCCGTCACGTACTTCCACATTCACATCTTTGTACTTACTGTCTGTCAGATGGTTGGAGATGTTGTCCGTGATCACGTGGTCCGGATCGTAAGAAATAGCCGGAGGAGGCGCGGGAGCATTGACCATGATGTTGTTGTTGACAGACTTGATGTGATTCACGGCTTTGGCGGTTTGCTCAGCACCGATTTTATCTGTTTCGGAATTCACCGTACCGGTCAGAGTAGCTACTCCGTTGTTCACACTGGCGCTTACTTCCGGATAAGATACGGTCAAAGCGGAATTTACATCTTTCTGAAGGTTGGTATCGCTGGGCTTACAGGAGGACAGAGTCGCAAGAGCGAGTAAGCCACAGAAAAGCATTAACAATGATTTTTTCATTTTTTTCAGTTATAAGTTTGGTTTATATTTTTCAACATAAAAACACCATAAAGTGAAAAGTTGTTCATCAGATCAGAGAATTAACACCTTTCTGTTATAAATCTCCGTTTTCCTATGGTACAGAGAGCACAGATCAGGAAATATTCAGGGTGCGTCTGCTCAGTTCTATCTCTTCGGTGTGGCCGGTATTCTTTCCGGGCACATCGGATAGCTTCACCGCATACAGGAACCTGTCTGCCTGGTTTGCCTTTACTTCCGTGAGTTTGATCACCATATTCAGCGGAGTAGCTCCCACGTCGTTTGTGAAATAGGTGCCGATCCCATAGGCATCGTGAATACGTCCTCTCACAAATTTTTGTATCTCTTCTACCTTTTGCAGATTGAGAGAGTCACTGTATACAATGGTTTTTGAGGTCGGGTCTATCCGGTTTTCCCGGTAAAATTCAATGATCTTGTCTGTAAATTCCAGTGGATCTCCGCTGTCCCAGCGTACCCCATCAAATAATTTGGCCTGTTTCAACTGAAAAGAGTGCAGAAACGCATCGGTCGTATAGGTATCAGTGAGTGTGATCCCCAGACTTCCCTGATATACATCCGTCCAGGCTTCCAGTCCTTTCAGGTTGGCCGAACGATAACCGAAGATAGCTCCGTGATACATAAACCATTCGTGTGGCATGGTGCCTATCGGTATAGTATCGTACTTCATGGCCAGATACACGTTGCTGGTACCTTTGAAATATTCACCGGAATTTTCTTTCAGACACCTCACTACGGTATCCTGTACATCAAAAGAAAATCGCCGGCGCGTACCGAAGTCGGAATGGTCGGCTCCCAGTTCACGGAGTCTCCGGGATTTATCGATCGCTTTTTCCCCGGCCTATCTGGCAACAGTACCTGTCATCCGGAAATAGAGTTCCGAGATCAGTGCCATCAGAGGTACTTCCCACAATACAGTGCGGAACCAGTATCCTTCTATGACGATACGCAGTTCGCCTTCCTGCTGGGAAATCCGTACTTCCTCCGGGTTGTATCTGTAGCCTTCCAGAAAGTCGATGAAAACAGGATCAAAGAAATAACACCGTCTGGTGATAAAATTCTTCTCTTCCCCGGTCATCTTCAGTTTACTCATCTGAATAACCTCTTTTTTCAATGCTTCGGCAAATCCTTCCGGGAAGGAGGTTCCACCACGGTTCATAAACTCGTAGCGCACATAGGCCCTGGGATACAACCGTTGTATGGCCAGCATGACCGAGAACTTGTACAGGTCGTTGTCTGTAAAATGTTTGAGGATCATAACTCCGGATATAAAAATGAAGAAGGACTCTACCTTTGCAAGGACAATATTTATTTGTCACTATACCCGGATACAGTCCTTCTGATTGAGTGGTTCATAAAGGCAGGATCAGTTCAGTTTCTTTTTGATCGTATCCGCGCCTTCTTTCAGATCTCTTTTGGTTTTATGAGCATCTTTTTTCGCATCCTCTTTGAAGTCGTCCCAGGCATCCTCTACGTGGTCCGCGCCTCTGTTGAGTTTGTCACCTGCCCTGTCTGTGGCATCCCGGGCATCCTCTTTGAAATCATCCCACGTATCTTCTACACGGTCGGCTCCTCTCTCCACTTTATCGCCAGCTCTGTCCGCGGCATCTCTGGTATTATCTTTAAACTTTTCGTAGTTCTCTTTCGTATGTTCTTTGGAACGTTGGCTACAAGAGACTCCTCCAAGGAGGAAGAGGGCCAGACATACTATACTTATACTTTTTCTCATCTCTGTTTTCATTTACTTTATATATACACAGGTAATAGAATAAATACCTTTTCCCCATAGAAACAGACTGCATACTTTCTGCCCGACCTTCCTGAAACCCGCGGTGTGTATACAAAGCGTGTAAATCCGGTCTGGCCAGTCTGTATAAAAGCATTCTGTCTGCCGGAAGAAGCAGCATGGTATACCTTGTAACGGGGTAGCAGGCTATCTTTTCGGGCAGACAGAAAAGGCTAAAAACATACCCGGTTTCTGTTATCCGTAAGTGGATCAGAATCTGAATCCGTAACCCAGCAGGAGTACGGCAGAGTCGTCATCGGCAAACTGGAATTTAACTTCGGCATTGAGGTAATTACGTGTACCGAGGTTGTAAGTGATACCCGCACCTATGTTGAATGCGAATTTGGTGCTTGTATAAGATTTACCTTTTCCGTTGGAATCCGAATCTTTTCCGTAGAAATTGTTCTGCATACCGATACCGGCCAATGGATATACGGAGAAGCGTTCGCCCGGGAAATTGAATACGTAATGTGCGTTGATGTTCACATCCAGACCGGTTACTTTATCTTTCGGAAAGAAGAACATGACATCCGGAGCGATACGAATTTTGTCGGTGATGTTGTATCTTCCCTGTACTCCGAGAGTAAATCTTTCATAACTGGTCTGATAGCCCAGGTTCCCAAGCACTGAAAAATCGCCGATCTGGGCCGATGCACCTACTGTTGTGGCTATGAAAGCAATTAAAAATAAAAACTTTTTCATACATTAAAAATTTTAGAATGTTTAATTGAACTGTTTTAAAAATGATGATTGCAGGATCAGATCATTGCAAGCGGACTTACTTTTTCTGATACTTTTCCTATACATCCGTTTGAAGTATTCACTTATATTGTTTTTAGTTTATTCTCATTTATTATTTACCATACTGTCGGGCAAATCATGCGGTCTAACGGATCGGAGATCCGGTTATCGCTTCATCAGACCCGTTTATACCGGTTTCTTCAAAGAAACAGTCAGTTTAGTAATTTGTTCGTAGATCGGAAAAAATCTTCTGTAAAGTTAAGGAATGAAAGAGGGGATCCGGTTTGCGGAACAGTTGTGCGGAGAGATAAGAAAAAGCTATACAGGATGGATAAAATTAGCGAACAATCCGTAACATTCCTGAAAAGGGACTTTGTTTGTACTTTACCATGAGAAGAAACTGAACAAAAAAGAAAAAATCTTGTTGCAGATACGGAATCACCCTGTGTAGAAGACTACCGGGTAAACTATTTTAAAGAGAGAGGATCAGTCTGCTGTCTGTAACCTCTGACTAAAATAATTATAGATTTATATACTAACTTAAACTTAAACATTATGGAAGGATTAGGATTGTTATGGTCCATCATCATTGGTATTGCTGCCGGTGCTATTGCCGGTTGGATCATGAAAGGACGTGGATTTGGTATTTTGGTGAATCTGATCGTGGGTCTGCTGGGTAGTTTACTGGGCGGATGGATCTACGGATTATTAGGATTCAGCACCAGTAGCATCCTCGGTGTATTGCTGATGTCTGTGGTGGGCGCGGTAGTCCTGCTCTGGATAGTTTCACTTTTCAAGAGAAGTGTGTAACTGTTCGCTGTCTGTACACAGGGTGTGCGGGTGATCTGTGCGGAAATCGTCTGAACCATGGGTTACTGATAGCGGACGACTGTATACAGTCTGAAAATCACAGGAGGGAGTGTCTTGCACAGTCAGGTGGGGTTTTTGAAGGTTACCTTTCTGGCGGCAAGTGCTCCCTCTTTTCTTTTTCAGTGTGCGTAGGCTCAGTAAAAGAGTGGTAAACCCTTTGTTAAGAAAGAACAGATCCCGGAAGACACACTTTCCGTTCGGCAGATATAACCTTTACAAAGTAATACCCCCTTGCAGGCCGATCTCCTCCTTGAAAGTCCTGTCATGCGACACTACCCATAGAGCTCCCCGGAAGTCCTGTATACTACCCGCCAGTATTTCCATGCTGCGGATATCTAAGTTGTTGGTAGGTTCATCTAAAATCAACAGATCCGGAGCACGTTCGCTGACCTGCAGGCAGCAAAGGATCAATCTCATCTTTTCACCTCCGCTCAATTGCCCGCACGGCTTATTCCATACTTCCGACGGAAAAAGGTATCGGTTGAGTATGGTCTTCAGCTCGTTTTCCGGTAACTTCCTGTGATTGAATTCCTCTGTTTGTTGCAGTAGGGTCCGCGCGGGGTAGATCAGCGAATATTGCTGATCCAGATAGAGGTATCTGAAACCGCTACGATGGATCTCGCCTGTTGTTGGTAACAATTCACCTGTGATCAGCCGGATCAGCGTGGTTTTCCCCGATCCGTTGTCGCCTTCCAGTTGCCACCTGTCGCCACTGCAAAAGCGAAACGTCAGTGGTTCTTTCCAGAGCGGTTCATCCGCATAAGCAAAATTAATACCTTTGGCTTCAAGCAGTACTTTCCCTTTGTGCAGGTTGGAAGAGTAAATATCTGTTTTGAGGATCGCACTGTGAGCCAGAGATTGGCGTAGCTCTCTGATCTCCCCGGAGAGTTGTTCTATTTTTCCGGTTTGTTTTTCCTGCGATCTCGCACTGCTGTTTTCTGCCTGATCTTTCAGTGATCTCATCAGGATCCGTGGGATCCCTTTCTTCCGGTTGGCCTGTTCGCCCCGTACACGCTGCTTCTGCTTTCGCTGGGCCAGTTTTTTCGCGTGTCGTTGGGCCTGTCCCAGTGCGCTGTTTCTGGATTGTAATTTCTCTTCCATACTTTCCAGCCATTTGTCTTTTTGTGCCCGATAGAAGTCATAGTTTCCACCATAACGGATCAGTTTTTTATGAGTCAGTTCTGTCAGGCCGGGAAGCAGGTTCAATAGCTGGCGATCGTGACTCACAATCACTAAGGACGCGGAAGTATGCTGTACAAACCGGTAAAGGTTTTCTCGTCCCTTGCCGTCGAGATGATTGGTCGGTTCGTCCATCAGTACGATGTCCGGTTGATGCAGGTCTATGCCAGCAAGAAAGGTTTTTGTTTTTTCTCCGCCACTGAGCAGCGAGAAGGGGTGGAAGAGAGTGCGATAAGGGATCTCCCAGCGGTCGAGGGCTTCCTTTGCTTTTTCTTCGATGTCCCACTCCTCATTCAGCGTGTCGAAGTTCTCCTGAGCTACATTTCCCCGCAGGATCTCTTGCAACGCCCGTAATTTCCGGTCGATGTTCAACACCTCAGCCAGGGTCTGGTAGGCGTATGGATCAAAGTGCTGAGGCATATAATAACATGTTTCCGTACATTGGTAGAGGCCTGAGGAGGGAGAGAGCTGACCTGCCATGATGCGGAGCAAGGTAGACTTTCCACATCCGTTGTCGCCTGTGATAGCTGTTTTTTCGCCTTTATTCAGGATAAAATCAAGGTTCTCAAAAAGGGATTCTTTATCCGGATGGATATAAGAGATCTGCTTTAGGATCATACACATAGGAATAAACTATTAAAAAATGGGATACCGGAAATGATAGGAAGGTAGGGTAGCCACTCTTTTAGTTGAAGATTATGGTGTATATATCCTGTTCCCGGTGGGAGAGGAGAGAAACATATCAGACTACGGGCTACCTCAGGTGGTAATTCTCATTGGAGTAAATATGGGTTTCGGCCGCAAAGCTAAGAAATAATATCCGGATATCTTCAGGGTCTGTTTAAATTTTGTTTATTTTTTATTCAGGCTTGTTTACAGGTACATTTTTCTATTTCCGAAGTGATAAAGATAGTTACGATGTACGGATTAGTTCCTTCGCCATGACATCTTATGGAATGGTTTAGATTAAAATACGTTTACGATGTACGATTGTAAATATAGATATTCTTAGGGCATCATCTACTTGTAGGGACGGACGCATAGGTACGTCTCCATAGTTGCATCTCCATAGTTGCATCCGGAAAGATGGAAAGGGTAAAAAAGAAGACAGAAAAAAGAGTGAACCAACGGTCGGCGTAGTCAAATCTATCCGGATATATTTGTGAAAAATCAAACAGGATCTTATGCAAATAAAGAGACTATTTTTCATCAGGCTGGTTGGTTCATCTACCAGTACGAGTGAGTAGCAGATCCGGAGTTTCTTTATAAAACTTCTTTCGGGATAGTCTTTCATTCCAGACTATGCTCTTTCAACGACTGTCCCATACCGGAGGGATATTCTTTTTGCAAATCTGTTGGTATATACAGATGAGGGTTCACTTATGTGATCAGTTCACTTTATCTGTCGGATAGCTATTTCTACTCCTTGAACAGCAGTCTCACCCTTTCTTCTTTCCCCCTTGTTTATGCGGACAATTTCATCCGAATGCGGACTTTCTCCTGGGCATTTCCGGCTGTTCTGTTCCAAAGAGCAAATTTTTGCTTTTATCCTTGTCAGAAGTACTCACAACGCTCTTTTTCTCTCAAAAAAAATTTCATCATATCGTCTTAAAGTTTCATGATGACACACTAACGTTTCATGATAAAAACAGGTATTTTTTTCTCTGCTTCTTTCCCTTTACCTTTAGTGAGTTTTTCATGAGAGACTTTCCCCTGCGGCTGTGTACAAAGCCGTAAGGAGCTAACTATTTTATTCTTAATTAAAAAACACAATGAAATGAAATACTTCCATTTATTTCTTTTTATCTTCCTGTTGCAAGCCATCCTTTGCACCGCGGAGCTGAGTGCCCAGCAGGCTTCCTCTTACATCAACCGCTCGCCCGAATTCCTGCGGATCACCCCTCCCACGGTGGCCAGCTTCAACAAGTTTATCGATCACCCGGTCAACCTCTATAACGGCACACCGGACATCTCACTGCCCATCTACGAACTATCGGACGGGGATATACAATTGCAGGCCACACTCCGCTACAACGCCTCGGGCATCCGCGTAGCCGAAGAGGCCAGCTGGGTAGGGCTGGGATGGAACCTGAACGCAGGAGGATACATCTGCCAACAGGTCGTAGGGGAAGACGACTACAACGACAGCCATTACCTGGAGTTTGTAGATATACTTATTCCTCAAGTATATTCCAACCCCTACCAGGCTATACCCTATACAGAGGGCCTACATACAAAGCTGGAGTGCTACCGCAATCATTCACTTTGCGAAAAGCACATGGGTAAACTCAATCCGGATGTCTTCTACTTCTGTGTGCCGGGCTATAGCGGTAAATTCGTCATTGATTACACACAGAACAACAAGGTGGTACTGCTGAACCGCGAGCAGGATATAGACATTCAGGTGTATTACGCAAGCAGCAGCTCCCCACGCATCGATGAAATGGTACTGACCACCCCCGAAGGAGTGACCCACCAGTTTGCTTTCTTTACGGAGATGAAGTCCTCTACCCGGGCGGAGTATGTGACTTCACGGACATTCACGCTCAACCAAAGTGAATACCCCAATGGCCAGAAGGTACAATACACCTACCAGAGGGTGCCGTATGCACACACCACCAACTCCAATTACTTCCAGTCTACCTTTGAAGAAACCACTCACAACTCTACTTTCTGGGGGAATGCCTACCACGGAAGTATGAGTCAGAGATTGGATGGCGACGAAGCCCTGTTGGAAAGTATCCGAACCACCCATTACCAGGTAACCTTCACCTTAGGGAGTCGATCCGATATCACCCAGGGACGCCGGTTGGAGAAAGTACAGATCAGTGCCCTGCAAAGTCTATCCACCCTTCTGCGTGAGATCCGGTTCGAGTATGGGTATTTCACCGCGAACTCCTCCAACCTCACCCAATCCCTGCGTCTGCGCCTGGAGAAGCTGTACACCTGCGATCCTTCCACAGGGGTGGCCGGTGATGTATATGGATTCACTTACAACTCCACCGCGCTCCCTGTGAAGAATTCCGCCTCCGTAGACTACTGGGGATATTACAACGGGGGTACCCGTAGCGGCACCCGACTTCCCGATCCGGGTAAACTCTTCTTTAGTCGTCAGGATCCCAGACTCTCCGCTCTGGTCAACGCCTCCCAGGTGGTAACACGCGCGGCACATCCTGACTATATGGCAGCGGCTATGCTCGAAGGGATCACCTATCCTACGGGAGGATATACAAGCTTCGAATATGAGTCCCATACGTTTGGGGGTACCTACTACCCCAGTGAGACAGACCGGACTACGCAGACATTAGCAACTGTACAAGACCGCAACAACAACGCAGATGTCAAGACGGTCGAATTTACCATAGAAGAGGAAACAGTGGAAGTAGAACTTCTTGCTACACTCAACAAAGGGCTCAATAGTTGGGAAGATGTAAAAAGCAGCAACGTAGCTATACTCAGACTCCAATCCTCCCCCATTCTTCCTGTCGCTGTGATCTCATTTAGCTCCGCTACCTCATCAGAGAACCAAAAAACGCTCACCCTTGAATTAACAAAAGGTCGCTACCAACTTGTAGCCAGTTTTCCCGATGCTTTAGGCGACCAGTATGGTTCTTTCCTGAACCATGGGGAGCTGATTGCCACAGCCAGTGCTGTTCTTACTACCAGAGATCATTCCACCGGATGCGGGGTACGGATCAGATCCATCTCTTCCTACCCGGCAAAGACAGATACCCATCCTGTAAAAACCACTCTGTACGACTACACAGATCCCGCTACAGGAAAGAGTAGCGGTATACTGCACGACCAGCTCCACTTTATGAATACACACCATACCTATAACAGCTTCCTGGAAACTCATCTAATAAACGACCCTAACCAACCGATGATCTATGTGAGTCTCCGGCAGGTAGACCTGAGCTCGGAAAACAGATTCTCCAATCCCTATGGAAGCAGCTCCGCAGTAGGCTACAGTTATGTAACGGAAAAGACACAGACCGACGATTCGTTCGGATATGTAGTACATGAGTTTCACAACCAGCAGCTGAGTTTCACCCAGCACAGTGTGGCCATAGACAACCCGCTCAATGGCAAAGCCCGCTCGGTGAAATTCTACGACAAAGACAAGAGGCTCATCTCTGAGAGAGAGTACACCTACCGGCAGCACCTCAGGCATACCTATTTCGGGATCAACGTGGAAGAGAACTACAACCGCTTCCCCAATTTGTATGTAGGTGGCTCGCCTGTTTATACCCTGCGTAAAGACATGAATCTGTACTCAAGCAGCCGGTTCTTTATCATGCGTCACCAGATCCCCTGCTACGACATCACCCTGGCCAGTGAGAGGGAGACCACAGAGGGAGTCACCACACAGACCACCTATACCTACGATACTTCAACCCTACAACTCAAAGAAAAGACCACCACCAACTCCGATGGTACCACCCTCAGACATACCTATACCTATGCCAATGCGTATAGTACGGCGGCCTGCACAGCCATGAAGCGGGCACACCGCTACAAAGAGGTCATCGAAGAGAAGGTCTTTGTAAACAATGCTCTTGTTGCAGCCCAACTCAACGAATATCAGACAAATGGTAGTGCGGTTCTCTACAACCGGTACTTCTCTGAGATCACCACTCCCATTTCTGATCTCACTTCTTACTCCACCGCCGGGGTGGTTAACACCAGTGTTTACCCCTGTGTCAATATCGCCTACCGTGAGCACGATAGCTACGGCCGGCCACAAGAGGTAACCCGGGACAACCTGCTGCATACCGTCTATCTCTGGGGATACAACCACCAATACCCCGTAGCAAAGATAGAAGGAGAGCTCACCTACCAGCAGGTAAGAACCAAACTCACACCCGCCTATGTAGACAACCTGGCCACTGGTCACAACATCACACAGACCACCCTGAGTGAGATCTACACCAGACTGGATGCGGAGAAGGTACAGATCACCACCTACACCTACCAACCACTCTGTGGGATCACATCCATCCAGATGCCCAACAGGGAGCTACTCCAGTACGGGTACGACTCCTTCGGAAGGCTGCTTAAGATCACAGATACCCACGGAAAAACCATAGAAGAATACCAATACAATTACAAACCCTGAAACATGACTTCCTATGAAACGAATATATTTGCTTATCAGCCTGCTGACCACTCTTTGCCTGTTTAGCGCGTAGGCTCAGGTCAGCACCCAGAACTACATCCGTACCCGTACCCACCTGGGAGAATCGGGCACACAGTACATCGACCGGATCGATTATTTCGACGGACACGGCAGACCCTTCCAGAGCGTAGAGAAAGGCATTACCCCCGCCCGAACCAACTTAGTCTCCCTGCAGGAGTACGACCTGGCCGGACGGGAAAGCAAAACCTGGCTACCGCACGTATCCACGGCAGAGTATATCGATCCTGCTACGCTCAGGACACAGACACCCTCTACCTACAGCGCGGACACCAGGCCCTACCACGAGCCGGTCTATGAGCCCTCTCCACTGCAGAGGGTCACTAAGACCTACGTACCCGGAGCAGCCTGGGCAAACCAACCAGCCACTACCACCTACCTGACCAATACCGCATCCGGTACCCTGGCCTGTATCCGCTACAGCGTAAGTACCACCCACACCTTAGTGACGGGTAGCAACTACCCTGCCGGAGAGCTACACATCTTACAAACCACCGATGAAGATTCACACACGATGTACACCTTCACCGACAAGTTAGGACGCATCCTGCTGCACAGGCAGATGCAGGGAACCACACCGCACGATACCTACTATGTATACAACCAGATGGGACACCTGAGCTTTGTGCTCTCGCCCATGTACCAGGAAACCCCCGATCTACACCTGTATGCCTACCAGTACCTCTACGACGGCAGGGGACGATGCGTAGAAAAGAAACTACCCGGATGTGAACCCATAAAGCTGGTCTACGACCAGGCAGACCGGCTCATCTTCTCACAGGACGGAAACCAGAGAAGTCTCTCCACACCCCAGTGGAGCTTCTACCTCTACGATCTCTTCCACAGGGAAGTACTGCGGGGCACCTGTACCAACACAAACACCGCGGCAGCCTCCTCTACCCTGGTGACCACCTCCTTTGTGGCTACCAACACCGGAGTGGGCAATAGCGGATACACCAGCAGCTTCGCCCTGGTAAACCCGGTGGTAGAGCGTATCTGCTACTACGATACCTACAGCTTCCGCTCCCTGACCGGATTTACCAATGCCACGGACTTCCCCACCACTACCGTCTCTGCCAAAGGACTGCTCACCGCACAGGTACACATCCCCACAGGTACCACCACCCGCTTGTGCGAAGCCTTCTACTACGATGAGAAAGCAAGGCTCATAAACCACGTGGCAGCCAACCACCTGGGTGGATACGACAAGACACTGACCACCTATACCTTCACCGGACTGCCCCTGACGGTTAGCAACACACACACGGCATCCGGTAAGGCCACACTGGCGGAAGTATATACCTATACCTACGACCATGCGGATAGGCTTACCAAACTTACACATAAGTTAGGCAGCAACGCGGCAGTCACCCTGGCGGAGTATACCTACGACCCCCTGGGAAGAAGGCTCACTAAAAAGAACCACGGGCTGGCAGCTACCCACACCACACATGCCTACAACATCCGTAGCTGGCTCACCGGACTCACAGGAACACTCTTTACACAGAACCTGTACTACAATACCGGACCAGGAACACCTGTTTACAACGGCAACATCAGTGCGATGACCTGGAAGGCAGGAACAGAAACCACTACCCGGGGATACAAATTTACCTACGACGGGTTAGACAGGCTGACAGCTGCTACCTACACAGAAGGAACAGCTATCTCTACCAACCCCAACCGGTTCGATGAGAAGGTAACCCTCTATGACAAGAACGGGAACATCAAGAAACTCGAACGACGGGGAAAAACTTCTACTACGGCCTATGGAGTGATCGATAATCTTACCTTTACCCACACCGGGAATCAATTATTAAATGTTTCAGACGCAGCCACAGATCCTACCTACGAAGGGAACTTTAACTTTGTAGATGGCAATAAAGCAGCGGGCACGGAATACCTCTGGGATAAAAATGGCAATCTGGTGCAAGATTATAACAAACAAATAGCGAATATCTCGTATAATTCCTTAAATTTGCCTGTAAAGCTACAATTCCGTCAGGGACACACGGCAGAGTATCTCTACGATGCTTCGGGAGTGAAACGGCAGGTCAAGCATACCACCACCCATGAGAACCTAACAGTTGGTTGGGGAAGTTTCAAAGACATTACCGCCGCCCAGAAATCCAGTGAGAAAGTAACGGACTATTGTGGAGGTGTGATCTATGAAAACGGAGCCTTGAAAATGATCCTCACCCCGGAAGGGTATATCACCCTAAATGGTACTACGCCTACCTATCACTACTACCTCAGAGACCATCTGGGAAACAACCGGGTGGTAGTCAGTCAGAGTGGAACAGTAACGCAGGTGAATCATTACCATCCTTTTGGTGGATTGTTTGGTGAAGGAACAGCAACAAGTACTCAGCCTTATAAGTACAACGACAAGGAACTGGACCGAACAAATGGATTGGATCTGTACGACTACTCGGCACGGTACATGGATGCGGCACTGGGACAGTTTACGACGGTGGACCCCATGGCGGAGAAATACTACTCCATCAGTCCATATGCGTATGTAGCGAACAATCCGGTAAAATATATTGACCCAGACGGCAAGTTATTCCGAAGATATGAGGAAAGAGAGTATATAGAGGACAAACAACGTGCTTCCAATCAAAAGAGTCTTTGGAGTTGGTTAAAGAATGTGACCTCCAGTTTATTCTCTATTACAATAGACACCAGTTCTGAAGAGGCAAAAAAAGCTACTGTTGAAAATTACAATCAACAGTTACAACAATTAGAAAACCTAAACAATGCAGTAGATGCTTTAAATACGGGTGTAGCTATAGTATCCCCTCTTCCTATTGCATCTGTGGCAGAACTGGCAGTTGCTGCGGAAGCTGGAAATACGATGGGAGCAGCAACAGCAGCAGGTAGTCTAGTGCTGGATGCTGCGACTATGGGCAAAGGAGGTGCTATAACGAAAGGAAATAAAGTAGTAAAAGGAGCAAAGTCACTTTATCGAAATGTAACAAAAGGCAATAGAAAAAGTACAATTAGAAATATACAGACAAATATTATAAGAACGGAATTCGAAAAAAATCTGATAGATGCAGGTTTTAAAGCAGAAATAAGGGATGGTGGAAAAGCTACAGTTTTTAAGAAAAATGGAGTAAAAGTATACAGTACTAGAAATCATTCCACGGATGGTTATCCAACTGCCGAACACTATAACCCTCAAGTATCCAATAAGGCAAATGTAAAGATAAGATTAAAAAAAGAATAATAAATATAAGTTATGAAATACATTACGAATCAAACGGACTTTTATATAGAGACTCAAAAATTCAAAAAAAACTTTATTGAAGGAATGTCTTTACCAAATAATGTTTTTTCAAAGCAATTTACCTACTTTATGGCTTCTGAATTTGAGGCGATTTTAATAGATGAATTTTTCGATGGACTAAAAGTATATATGAAAACAGTTCAGGAATCAAACTATACTTTCTACATTGTTGATCCTACTCCCGGTTATTTCCTGGAAGATTTTGACATGTATGGAATAGGTATAGTCTCTCAGGAAGATACCATGAAAGAATATGATTCATTCCTTGGACATGATCCAAAGCAAACAAAATTTAGTTTGATTGATCTTATAGATGATGTAGCTATATATCCGGAAAAAGGCCCCTGGGCTATATATGCTTCCAGATATTGGGAAATCTGTTTGATTGGATTTACCAGTAAAGAAGAAGTGGAAGGCTTTGTTAAGTGTCTTGGTGAGGATGGAGATATATTCTGTTCGGTATCTCAATACATCCAGGAATTAGATGATATGCTTCAATTTTCGAAAGAAGTGAAGAAAAAGTATGCCACAATGTTACAAAATTACGATCGAAAATAGAAATAAATAATTAATGTTTTACATACAGACTACCCTTTTTCATTGGGTAGTCTGTATACTTCGGTATCTGATATTCTTATGATAAATACAAGCAAATAAAATGATCTATGCAAAAACAGATAAAAGAAGGCTATATTGGTTAATTAATTTATATAGAAGCAAAAGAATTGATATGAATACCTTTTGTGATGAATTCTATTTTTGTTATGCTCATGAATTGGATAGAAATACATTAGATATAAAAGAAAAATATATATTCTCTGAATTGCATAAGATTGTAGTACGATTTTCTCCATTTGAAGAAGATCATAGATTAGCTCCAAAAGCTTCTTTTACTCAAGAAGATGTAAATAATGAAGTAGAAAAAGCATATAAAGCTTTACAGGCAGCAGGTAAAAGGCCAGAACAATACCTATAAATAGATCTGATTTTATACAAATAGTTTAATTATCTCGTTGGTTGATCCTTACCAACCAACGAGATTCTATTTATACCTTAAACTATTTGTACAATTCCTTACATTTGCCCGTAAAGCTGCAATTCCGTCAGGGCCACACGGCAGAGTATCTGTACGATGCTTCGGGAGGGAAACGGCAGGTCAAGCACACCACAACCAATCAGAATCTCTCTGTGGGCTGGGGAAGCTTCAAAGAGATCACCGCCGCTCAGAAAGCTAATGAGAAAGTAACGGACTATTGTGGAGGTGGGATCTATGAAAACGGTGTACTGAAAATGATCCTCACCCCGGAAGGGTATATTACCCTGAGCGGTACCACACCTACCTATCACTGCTACCTCAGAGACCATCTGGGTAACAACCGGGTAGTAGTGAATCAAAGCGGAACAGTAACGCAGGTGAATCACTACTATCCGTTCGGGGGAGTATTTGGCGAAGGAACAGCGACTTCGGATCAGCCTTACAAGTACAACGATAAGGAACTGGACCGAACCAATGGACTGGATCTGTACGACTACTCAGCCAGGTACATGGACGCAGCACTGGGACAATTTACTACGGTAGATCCCGTGGAGGAGAAGTATCCTTCCATCAGTCCATATGCCTATGTAGGAAATCATCCGGTGAGAAGAACCGATCCGACAGGAATAGACTGGTACGAAGATGAGCAGAGAAATTTAAAATGGCAGGAAGGCAGTGAAGAGTGAAAAGGATATACCCATATTGGTAGTTCAGTATCCCTTCAAACCGGAGAAAATTCATATCTGAATTTCTATCAGCATGCCGGTATTCAGGCAAACCAGGCAGTAAAATGCCTTTGATCTGATAATAGCAAGTCCTCAGCTTTAAAACCAATTACCGGGAAAGAACAGTGTACGCTCTGACCAATCGCAGTTACATGGGTTTAACGCTCTGGTGAATCAGGAAATTTATACGTAACAAAACAAATCATACATATTTTCCCTCCATCAAACAAAGAAGTAAAATAAATTCATGTATACGACCCATTATCCTTTATATCGCTTTTATCACACAGAGCCGTAACCTATCCTATGTTTCAGATAAAGTAAAATAATCAACCTTCTACACCATGCTGCTCCTTAGTTAAAGATTCAACATCCATTCCCATTTCCGATGCGTAAAAGGATATTTTGCTTATCCTTAGCTGACATTGCACTATTCAAACAGTTTTTCCACATTTTACACCAAAAATTATGTCCTTATTTATCTTAAATCAACTACTTTTACACCAACCGCCGGAAAGTTATTTTTTTAATATTATTTGTTAATCAACATTTGATGTACTATGAAACATTTGAATCAATTTCTTGGTGTTTGTCTATTGTCCGCTTGCATAGCAGGCTGTACAAATGAAGAGTTCGTAAACCCGGCGGAACGTGCGGAGCCTACCACCCGTGCCTCGGCCGAAGATTATCCGACCTCAGGGATCAACGGAATGTTCGGCTTTGCGGCAGTATCCAACGTAACTACCGGAGGTACCGGAGGTGAAGTCGTGTATGTATACAACGAAACCCAGCTGAGCGCGCAACTTTCGGGAAGCGACAAGCGTATTGTGGTGGTAGCAGCCAATATTTCCACCTCGGGAAAAACGCAGATCAACCTGGGATCCAACAAGAGCATCATCGGATCGTATGCCGCACACACGCTGCACAATATCTACCTGCGGGCCACCAGCTCTACTGAAAATATGATCTTCCAGAATCTTACCTTTTCGCACGATGCCAGCATCAATGACAACGACGATATCCAACTCTACCTGCATTACGGCCGGGGCTACTGGATAGATCATTGTACCTTCAGCGGACATAGTTACGATGCCAACGGAAGCGATCTGGACAAACTGTTGTACATCGGTGGAGAGAAAGCGGATTACATTACGATCAGCCAGTGCAAATTTATGAATCACCGATACGGCTTGATACTGGGATATCCCGACGATGGTTACCAGGGATCGTACGACAGCTACCCGAGACTGTCCATGTTCAATAACTATTTCGACAATGTATATACCCGCGCACCGGGACTGATGCGTTACGGACATTTCCACATCAAGAACAACTACGTCTGCCACTTCCACCTCGGATTCACCATCGCGCAGAACGCGCGCATCTACTCGGAAGGAAACTATTTCGAAGGCGGCAACTACAGCGGAACTATCTTAGACGACAAAGCCAACGGGTCCTTTACAGATGTAGGCAGTTATCCGACTGTCACCGGACAGAGCTCTCCCGCCACCAGTTTCAACCCAGCGGATAGTTATTCCGGATATCGGGTGGAAACTCCGGAATATGCCAAATCATTCGCCACAAACTGGGCCGGATCGCAAAGCAGCAGCAGTACCTGGGTATTCGGATACTAAGACATGGAGCTATGTACCATTTACTTCTGCAGGAACCAACGGCAGAGGCAGTCAGCCAACGGTCAGCACAGCTAATTACGATTGAACATACAATGGGGCTGACGCGTACAACATGTAGCGCCTGATAAGACTTGCACCCTACACAAAGCGTTACTGTACTCCCGGAAGGGGCTGTCAGAAGAGTTCTGAATTTACGAAAACACCCTCACTACATAAAATGTAACGAGGGTGTTTGATCAGGTCAGGGACTTTTCTGACAGCCCCTTTATATAGCTGATAACTCCCGGATGAGTGCCCATCAGAACATATAGGCTACACCCACCTGCCAAGTCTTGGTCTTATAGGAGTCGGTAGTTGTTCCTTCAAATTTGCCCGTATCGCTCAGCGGGATGTTGTAGTTGAATCCCAGTTGGAAGTGATTGAGCAATTTCAGACCGGCTCCCACATTGATCCCTACCTGGGCACCTTTCTTATTTACTTTATCTCCATAGTATCCATCAACGGTTTTATTACCCGAAAAGTCGAAATAGAAATCCGGACCCGCCGCCAGATAGATACCTGCCAGACTTCCCAGACCAAAGGTATATTTCAGATTCACCGGAATATCCACCCCATTCTGCTTCACGGTCTCCGTAGTGATCGCGTTGACATTACTGTCATCGATCTTGATACCCCGTTGAGAAAACAACAAAGCTCCGTCTACCCCCCAGACCAATGAGGGGAATAGTGGTTTCGACCATCGGACCGAAATAAAAACCAGTGAAGTTCTCCGATCTATATTTGTTCTTGCTGAAGCTGGGCTTAGACATATTCACCCCGCCTTTTATCCCCCACTTGAGCAATTGTGCCTGAGCAGGCATAGCCATACCAACGGCCAATAATAAAACACCGATAAGTTTTTTCATTTTGGTTTTGTTTTAAAATTCGGGACAAATATATCCTTTTTTCCGGGAAGTCCATACACAGGAAGACATTTGTCGCATTCTTCCCCTTCTCAGAGGTCACCGGAGGTTTTTACAGGAGCGGATCACCGAAGCAACTCTTCCGCGGAGATCCGCTCCCCGGTAAACTGCTCAAACCGATCCAGCAGAAAAGGATCCCGGACATCCACTACCCGCAAAAGCGTTTCGCACACCACTGCCCGGTCCGTTCCCCTGAGGAAATCGATACATGCCTTAAAGAACAAGATCTCTTCCCGTTTTTCACTATCGTAAACCTGCACAACAGATAGCTGCTCCAGATGCTGAGCAGCCAGTTCCAGATCTCCCAGATAGAATGCTGTCTTCATTCTATCGAAAGACACCTCCCCGATCATTTCCTCCTCTTTCCAGCTTTCAGCCTCGTCGGAAATAGCAAGACGCAACTTACGCATACGATCGGTAAGCAGCTCCATAGAGTGGTCGTAGTCTGCCAACGCTTCGTTGTATGCTCCAAGTGCCTGGTAATAATTGCCCCGAAGTTGCCAGTAATACGGATTTTAATCATCCGACCGGATCAACTGATCAAAATCTTCTATCGCTCTGGCATCTCCCAGATCCGAATAGATAACTCCGCGTTGTACCCGCGCTTCTATAAATTCCGGGTCCTTTTTCAACAAATGATCCAACAACACCAGAGCCCTCTCAGACTCTCCATCGCTGTACAGATCAATTACCTCCCTGAGTTTCTGATAAGGATCCACATACATATACGGATACACCACCACTCCCGCACAGACGATCAGTAAGACACCTATAGCCGCTATATATATTTTCTTCATTGTTTTTCCTTTGAGTCTTTACATGTACAAATGTAGGGAAAACACCCGAACAATCGTACGGCATCATCGGGTTTTCTCTCAGTCACATGGGATAAGTGCGACAATCTATAGACGGTCAAACGTTTTTGAGCATACATATCCGTATCTCTCCGGACTCCCGATCTTATTTTGTTTATTTAGAGTTTTTTCGCGTTTTTGCCTTCACGCCTTCACCGATAGAATGAACTAACTATATATCAGATTTTTATGTGTGAAGGCACACCACATTTTATGCTTTCACCTGCTTTCACACCTTCACAAAAAACGGCTCATTAAACTTATCATATCCTTAATTACCAAGTAGTTGTTCATAATTAATTGTATGTATACTACTCCGATAACCTGTAGAGACGCACGGCGTGCGTCTCAGCATACCGAATGGGAAAGCATATACTATGCGGCATGTACTTTTTGGTGGACCTGCACCGCGAAGACGCACGCCGTGCGTCTCTACAGACAATCCACTTCTCTGTAGATAAAGGAATAAAAACTCACATGGTGAAGACGCTTCACTCCCGCCCTATGGCTCATGACTCGTGAGCCATAGGACGAGAGACCGTGAGCCTATAGAAGATAACTGCTGAGCCTATGGAAGAGCGGCCGGATTGCATAAGCAAACCAACCAGGTTGCATAAGCAAACAAAGTGGATTCCATAGGAAAATGATTCCAATGACACAAATCAGATAATTAAAAAGAAAAGTCAACCCGATTGTTTGCACCTGGCAAACGAACCATTTGCACCTGGCAAACGGCGGTTTGCACCTGGCAAATGACCTGTTTGAACCGTGCAAACAAGTTGTTTGCCAGGTGCAAACCAAAGGATAACACCCAGAATGTGTCTTTTCCGAAAGTAGATTTATTGTGAAGGCGTGAAAGCAGGTGAAAACATAAAAAAGCCAGGTGCATTCACCCGTAATACACTAATAAAAAACAACTTACATACATCTGTGAAGGCGTGAAGGCAAAAACTAAAAAACCCTGAGTAGAAAAGTTGGGATTGCCCCCATTTTTCACTTGACAACGCCTCTGAAATGATGTATATTTGTAGCAACATAAACCTTTTAAATTATGAAAATCACATTAGTAAAACACACGGATCAGACCCGTACCCGGCGGGTATTGGAACTTTCCCTTCTGATGGACTCCATGAAAACCGAGAACCAGCAAAAACCAGTGACCCGCCTGCGCCAGGCCCTCCCCTATTACCGACCGGGAGAACGCTGCGAACCCGCCCGGCAACTACCGCGTATCCTGTTCGCGATCGCTATGCGCAAAAAATCCCACGCGCCACTTACCGTCTACAACGGATTGGTATTGCTGTCCGTTGCCCAGCTGGCCGATCTTCGGGAAGCGGAAGCGCTGCGCAATCAGGCTGCCGAACTCCCCTCTACCCTGGCGGCATTCATCGGATCGAGCGGGCGCACGGTCAAGATCTTAGTTTCCTACTGCCGTCCCGACGGCACCCTGCCGGATGAACGGCAGCAGATGGAGTGGTTTCACGCGCATGCCTACCGGCACGCCGCCCGTTACTACCAGTTCCACCTGCAACACGATATTTCTCTGCGCCTGCCGGGGTTGGAAGAGGGATGTCGCCTCTCGTACGATCCGGATCTTTATTACAATCCGCAGGTGAAACCCACCCCGTTGCCCCAACCGTTGGGAATGCCTGCAGAGCCCACCTATACGGAGGTGAAAAAAGAGGAGAAAGACCCGCTCGCCCGGTTGATGCCGGGTTACGAACGGTATAAGATCCTGTCCGTCCTGTTCCACACCTCGCTGCAAGAGGCATGGAAACACGCCGGAAAGGAAGAAGACATACAGCCGTTCCTGCTCCGGCTGGCCCGTAATTGCTACCACTCCGGCATTCCGGAAGCAGACGCGGTGAAATGGACACTGAACCACGGCAGCCTGCCTGTGAAGGAACCGGAGGTACGACTCACCTTTCGCACCACCTATACCCTTTCTTCACACTTCGGCAAAAAACCCTGTATGCCGCCGGAGATGAGCTTGCAGCATCAGCTGGAAGATTTTATGAAACGACACTACGACCTGCGCTTCAACTCCATGCTGGAGACGGTGGAATACCGGGACCGCTCGTCGTTCTACCGGAATTTCAAACCTGTGGATGAACGGGCATTGAACAGCATGGTGATCCGGGCACAAAAAGAAGGCATCACCGTATGGGACCGGGATGTGAAACGCTACCTGCGCTCCGAACAGGTACCGCTGCACCATCCGATCGAGGAGTATCTGGATCAGTTGCCCCGGTGGGACGGTAAAGATCACATCCGGGAGCTGGCCGCGCGGGTACCCTGCGACAATCCGCACTGGCCCGATTTCTTCCATACCTGGTTTCTGAGCATGGTGGCTCACTGGAAACAGATGGATCCCAAACACGGCAACAGTACCTCGCCGGTGCTGACCGGTCCGCAGGGCTGTGGCAAGTCTTCCTTCTGCATCGGCCTGCTGCCTCCGGAGCTGCATCTGTTTTATACAGACAGCATAGATTTTGCCCGCAAGCGGGATGTCGAACTTGCTCTGCATCGGTTTGCCCTGATCAATCTGGACGAGTTCGACCAGATAGATAACAAACACCAGTCGTATTTCAAAAACGTGATCCAGAAGTCCGCGGTGAATACCCGCAAAGCCTATCAGACCTGTATCGAACGGCTGCAACGCTATGCCTCTTTCATCGCTACCAGCAACCATACCGATCTGCTGAGCGACCTGTCGGGCAGTCGCCGCTTTATCGTGGTGAAGATCACCGGCCCCATCGATCACGAACAGCCGGTAGACCACGCGCAGCTCTACGCGCAGGCCGTAGCGGAACTGCGTGGGAAAGCGCGCTACTGGTTCACCGCACGCGACGAGAAGGTATTGGTAGAGAGCAACCGGGAGTTTGAAAAACAAACGGTAGATGAACAACTCTTCCTACACTACTTCCGCGCGGCGGAAAAGGACGAACCTGGGGCGCGATCTATGCGGGCGGTGGAGATCATGGAATATATCCAACGCCGCAGCCGCGTGAAGCTGAGCCACACCCATCTCACCTACTTCGGCCGGGTGATGAAGAAGCTGGAGATTCCCTGCCGCCACACACGGGAAGGAAACTTCTACGACGTGGTGGAACTGAATCCATAGATTGATCCTGCAAATTTCCGCATACCATTTCGCCAAACCCATATGCAGGGGATCTTTCTAAAAAACATAGAAAAACGATCCTCTTCCTATGGGTGGTATGTAGTTACGCTCTACACTCTCTGATGGTCTTCCCGGGTTGTATAAACACATCCGGATACTTCTCAGGCAAAAAAGAAACAGATCCGTTTTCTCCTATGCTGACATGGTTTTTGTATTTCCGACCCATGATTTATTATAAGAATTTTTGACTGTACCGACCGTTGGTCCGCTCTTTCTGTTGTTTTCTTTTTGGCTGTCTTTCTGGTGTATAGAGGCGACTATGAGACGCGAATACGCGTCTGTACAGGTGTGTGACACCAGGTATTTTCAAGCGTAGATCGTACCTCCCTTGATCGGCTCAAAAATAGAAAAACAGGATCCAAACAAGCCAGAAGAGAGAAACGGGTAAAATGTAAACGGATTCTGCCTGTGAAACAGATTTTCAAATATTCCAAAGCATTCTTTTTCTACAGATGACCCATGATTTCCCTGAAAAAAACCATATTTCCTCCTGTAGAAAACAGATGTTATGAACATACATTCCCTGGTTCTGACAGACAGATAGATCTACTGAGGAGAATACTCTGTACATTCGTGCTGACTTTCTGTTTCTGGCCTCTCTGCGCCCCAAACTTATGGGAAGGCTGGGTAGCGGAGAAAGGTACGGAGAAACCCATAGAAAATATATGGGTATCTCTGTTCCGGGAAGATCAGTCGTTCATCACTTATGGCCGTACAGACACACAGGAACAGTTTACGATCAGTTATTCAGGTACTCCTGCCCCTCTATATACATTCTCTTCTCATTGATGGGATACAAAGCCCGGATGCTCCCGGTCGCGGAATTCGGGAATGGCGCTACGCTACGGATGGAAAACAGCCCGTCGCAGATATGGGAAGTGAAAGTCACCTCCGAACGTATCCGGCAAAATGACGATACCCTGCCCTATTCAGTAAGTGGCTTCCGGATGCCGCAGGATCGCAGGATCACAGCCTTGCCGATGTACTGAAAAAGATGTCCGGTATAGAGGTACAGCCCGGCAGACAGATCACCTTCCAGGACCGCGCCATCAACAAAATCTGACTACGTGACCTGCTCCGCCGATCCTGCCTTCACGTCTCATTCCGGGACCGCCTTATCGCATACCAGCCACGCGGCAATCTGCTCACCTAACGCGTCGGCCATCTCTTCCGCGGCATGGATCTGTTGCTTCGTAATATCGTCTACGTGTATCCCGGCCACGATCACACAATTACCAGGCAGATGCGGATGAATAATGGTTGCTATCTTTTCCGCCACTATATGATCTTTATGATAGCGGCCCTCCTGACTCGGGAACCGGATCGTTTGCAGGGGAAATGTTCCGGACAGCGTAGTCACCGTACCGATATGAGGTACATCTCCTCCGGTCACAGTGATGCGCAGATCCGAGCGGATCCGGGTCACTTCCGCCTGTATAGAAAATCCGGCGGCCGTCGCGGTAAATACATGTGATTCCATCTATGTATGTTAAGTGTCTCCCCACCGGGGCATCTGACCCTCCAGACCAAACAGATCCAGCGCCCGCACCACCGAGTGGGTCACCAGTTCATCTATCGTTGCCGGATGGGTATAAAAAGAAGGTACAGGAGGCATAATGATCCCACCCATTTCGGTCACTGCCAGCATACTTCGCAAATGTCCCGCGTGCAAGGGAGTTTCCCGCACCATCAACACCAATCGCCGCCGCTCTTTGAGTACCACATCTGCCGCCCGGGTCAGCAACGTAGAAGTGACTCCTGTGGCAATTTCCGATAAAGTCTTTACGGAACACGGAGCCACCAACATACCGAGGGTTTTAAAAGACCCACTGGCAATGGACGCGCCGATGTCTTCCGCCGGATGCACCCGGTCTGCCAGAAGGTCCAACGTTTTTTCCGGAAAATCCGTTTCGTACGCGATCACCTTTTCAGCAGACCGGCTTACCACCAGATGCGTCTCCACCTCATACCCTTTCAGCAGTTCAAGCGCCTTCATTCCATAGGGGATCCCGGTGGCTCCGGTAATGCCTACAACGATCCGGTCTATGGCTGGCTCTGGCTTACTTTTCATGGCCTGTCGGCTTCATCCAGTCGGGCATATACGGTGTAGGATCGACCTCTTTGAACTGTGCCCGTTCAAACGATTTCTTCAATTTCCAGGGAACCGTACAGTCAAAAATGGTTTTCGTAGTGATCCCGTGTGCCAGGATCTTCGGATCGTAGGCAGGGTCTTGCGACGGATCCAGCTGATGACACCTGACCCCGGGAATAAAGACGGTACTTACTTCTCCCTGATACCGGGTCGTCATGGCCCATAACACATCGTTGGTATCAAAAATATCTACATCCCCATCTACCAGTATCACCTGTTTCAGTTCGGAATAGATGCCGAACGCCATCAGCGCCGCCTGCCGTTCGCGTCCCTGATCCGCTTCCGTTCTTTTCTTTACCTGCAGGATGGAAAGGAATTTCCCGCCCCCTGAAGGGTGCGCGTATACGTTTTGCAGAAAGCCGGGTATCCCAGCTTCTACCGTCCGGAAGATACTGGCTTCCGTGGGAATTCCCGCCAGGTTTACATGCTCTTCACCGGGCCCTACGAGCGTTTGCATGATCGCGTTTTTCCGCATGGTAATGGCCTTGACCTTGATCAGCGGCAAAGACGGATTGGCTGTCCCTTCATAGCCCGGGAACTCCGGCATGGCGTAACCTGACTTTGTATTCTGGTCTTCCGCCACCCGTACGTTGGGAAGGATCTCGCCTTCGATCACGATCTCTGCCCGGGCAATGGATTTCTGTTTTACAGTAACGGCATCTACCAGTTCGACACCCTCTCCCCGCAATCCACCGGCAATCTTAAGCTCGTCAAAACCCAGCGGCGTGGTAGGTGCCTCGAAACAGGCACTGATATGGATCGCAGGGTCCAGGCCCATATTGATGGTTACCGGAAAGGGCTTCCCGGCTTTTTCGGCTTTCTGCCTGAACATATCAATGTGACGCCCCAGGGCGAAAAAATAGAGATCTCGTCTTTGCCCTGTACACACAAACGATGGATCGTGACATCTGTGTGTCCGTTCTCCGGATCGGATCCCAACACCAGGCCCTCGCAGAAATAGGGTCCGGCATCCTGCGGGGTGTTGGTGGGAGCGGGTAATATCTTTCGAAGGTCAAACCCCTTATCGGTTGCCTTATAAACCACTTCCTGGCACAGGGCCTTAGACTGATCCGCGAAAACCGGGTCCACTGTGTTTTTTACAGCCTGGGCCATGTGTTTTCCCAGCTCCCGTACAGGAGCCCCTAACATGGCAGCCACCCGTTCCCGGCTGGCTATAAGCCCCACCAGCACACGGGTACCGGGATATCCTTTGATATTGGTAAACATCAATGCCGGGCCTACCTGGGTGGGTCTGACTACTGTGCCACCCGCACCGATATACCGATACACACCCGCCAGATCATCTTTAGGGTCTATCTCCACTGCTGTTTCGTGATACTGCCGGGGTAGGGCCTGGATCACCTCCAGCGCACTCCGCAGATCATTGATCTTTTTGCTTTCCGTCTTATTCTTCATCTCTTTTTATTTTTAATCTCGTTATTCCTGTATAAAGCCACCCATTATATATGGGTTTCATGTAGTGGAACAATGCGGGTTGAGAAATGTTCTGCAGACGATTTTCAGGGGATCAATTGTTAAACAGATTTTCAGGAAATACTTTTTACAGGTGTATCCTGCCGCTTATGTATGCGTCCGGTCACACACCTTCCGGCTATTTCCCGTACTTTCCCGGCCTTGCCTGAGCAGTACGGCAACATTCCGCAGACTATCCGCGAAGGACCTACTGCCAGACCGCTCAGGCCAGACAGTAGCCGGTGTATCCCGGTAACAAATAAACCCGGGAAAAACAGAAGAACCAACAAGAGGAACCCGAAAAGAATAACGCAGAAGAGATTCCGATGTACAGAAGGCTTGACATAGCCTTTGTTTTTCAGAAACAGTAAAAATCAATGGACACGGAGCGTGTTTTATCAATCTGGTTTCCGACAGGCAGAGACGAATTACTTTTCCCCGCCCATCCTCCTACCCCGGAAACGCCTGTATATACCGGCTCCCGCCTCTCAAAGAAGCTCCATAAAAAACGCCGGATAATGCAGCGTCATTATCCGGCGTACAGGGTACACAGATCCTATTTCTGTCTTTCCGGCTCAGTATTCCTCTTCATTGAAGAAAAAGTCTTCTTTACTGGGATAATCGGGCCAGATGTCTTCTATACTCTCATAAATCTCACCTTCGTCTTCCATCTCCTGAAGATTTTCAATCACCTCCAGAGGGGCTCCCGAACGCATGGCATAATCAATAAGCTCATCCTTGGTCGCTGGCCAGGGAGCATCTTCCAGTTTGGAAGCTAATTCCAATGTCCAATACATAACTTCAAGTATTTAATTGTGAATGTTACTATCTGCTTTTCTTATTTTCCGGCAAAAGTATAATAAAATATTTCACTTGCAACCATTATCCCAAAATATTTCATCAGTCGCATTGTCAAAATTGATCTTTCTGGCCAGGACAAACAAATAATCTGATAATCTGTTGACATAGGACAACAGTACCGCAGGGATGAACATCTCCTCCGAAAGGGACAGAATACGGCGTTCGGCACGGCGACATACCGTGCGGCATACCTGACAGACCGCCGATCCGATGTAGCCACCCGGCAATACGAACGCGTGCAAAGGAGGCAGGATCTCATCTACGCGGTCGATCTCCTCTTCCAGTTGCCGGAGATCCTCCCGGGAAACATCGCAGGCCTGCTCCGGAGCTGTCTTTTCCTGATCGGTAGCCAGAAAGCTCCCTACCTTGAACAATTTTCCCTGTATCTCCTGCACAAATGTGCTGTCCGGCTCTTCATTGAGGTAATTGATCAACAGTCCCAGCTGCGAATTAAGTTCGTCAACGGTACCATAGGCTTCGAGACGCGGATCGGTTTTAGATACCCGCGTACCTCCGATCAGGGCAGTAGTGCCGGCATCTCCGGTACGGGTATATACACGACTTTTTTTCATGGTTTTATGTGTTACGAATGAATACTCCGGATGGTTAACACCCAACTCCCCTCAGAAGTTGACTATATAATGTTGTTTTACAAGCGAACGGTCAAAAAAAAGAACACCTACTTCGTAAAGGTCAAAGGTTACTCCCACCTTATCTTCCGCTTTCATCTGCTCCCAGAGGAACTTCATGGCCTGGTTACGGTGAATGTTCCGGACTACCATCAGGCTGCGGGGCGTGGTCAGCGACAGGCAACGACGGAAAGCGATCTCCGTATCGGAAACGCTGCCGGTATGCAGATAGAACATATCTACTGTTTCTGCGGCCAGAGCGCACGCACGCACATCGGCCACCGGAATGTATCGGGCCTGTCGCCGCGCCGCCTGCATATAGGATCCGGCCGATGAGGGAGGGCCCATATCTGCGATCATCTCGGGGCAGGCATAATTGACTATCCGGAAAAGCAGCCGGTTGATCCGTTCGGGTTCCTGCTCCCAGGTAAGTCCCTCTTCCCGTATCCGTTTCTCCAGCAAGGCGGGAATCTCCAGATAGGCATAATAGGCCTCCTTTTCATAGATCACCCGGGTAATGAAATGGAAGGCAAAAGGAGAATGTACGCCATGGCCGCAACGATGACGAAAACGGGACAACCAGATCCAGAAACGTTTACAGAGATACAACAAGGTCTGTATTTTTTTTGAGTTGTGTGTGCAAAGATAAAAATTTCCGCATATCAAAGAGATGTACGAATGGATGATTTACGATTTACGATTGAAAATACAGGGTAGCATACGAAGAGATGTACGATGTACGATTGAATCATATAGGGTATCCATACACCTGTAGAGACGCACGGCGTGCGTCTCAGCATACCGAACGGGAATACATACTACATGCAGAATGCGTTTTTTTGTTGGGCCTGCACCACGGAGACGCACGCCGTGCGTCTCGTATGTTTGCATATAAAATGTTTCACATAGGGATTTACCATCATATCCTTTGTGTAATTTCAATCGTACATCGTAAATCGTTACATCGTCAATCTCTTTGCGTCTCTACAGAGAAGACAAAAGAATACAGATAAATTGTATAACGTCTGTATACCCGTTCATACAATAGCCTATATACAAGGAACGATGCATACTTACTTCCTCTACCACAGATCCTCAGTCTGAGTGTAAAATCCTATCAAACTTTCGTATTATATCATCAGAATAGGATACCATTCATACCATGAATGTTATTTTTTTTGTATATTTGCTTACACAACCGAATACTACCCTACTATCTATGAGACAGACTACCTGCTTTTTTTCATCCATATCTGGCTATGCACCTATCTCTCTTCACAACCGATATGTCGTTTGCAACACTATTCCGTACAGGACGGACTGGCGCAGCGTAGTGTCACCGGCATCCTTCAGGACCGCCACGGCATCATGTGGATCAGTACCTGGAACGGATTGGACAGATTCGACGGATATACCTTCCGCAACTACAAAGGGCATCCGGGTGATGGCTCTACCCTGAACAACAACCGCATCATCGCGATCCGCGAGAATGCTTCGGGAGACATCTGGTGCATTTCGCACGACGAACGTCTTTATCTTTTCGACACCTCGCGGGAAAAATTCCTGGATGTGCTCGCTTCTCACGAGCAACAATCCAGACAAAGCAACCGCATCAGCCGCATATATACCCTGCCGAAAGGAGTCACCTGGGCCGTATGTGAGGGAGGCCATTGTTTCCGGATAGACGAGTCACTTTACAAAGCGAAGAAAGACGAAGGAGTTACCTTCTACAGAGTGTTTGACCAGAGCCTCAAAGGGAACAGTGTCATGGATATTATAGAAGATGCCGACGGAGACGAGTGGGTGTTCACCACCAAAGGGGCTACCCTGATCGGGACTAAACAGATAGACAGTGACTTTCCTTTCAAATACTACCTGTCACACGCAGGCCGTATCTGGCTGGCCTCTCCTTACAATAAACTGGCAAGTTATGATCCGCAAAGCGGACAGGTTACCTTCCGGGACATACCTTATCCACTGAAGCACATCAATTTCCTGCAACACTGGAGTGAAGAAGAGATTGTACTGGGAACCAACGACGGAATCGTTTTCTACCACCCCGGCCGCGAAGCATTCCGGAAAATAGATGTAAGCAGTCCTTCGCACCCCTCTAACTTCATCGGGAAGATCTACCGCGACCGGCAGGGAGACATCTGGATATGTACCAAATCGCCGGGTGTGGTCCGGTACGAAGAGAAGACAGGAAAGTGTCATTATTTCCCTTCCCTCACCAAAGAGCACGAATATCCGGACCATATTTTTCACACCTTTCTCCACGAAGACCCGCAGGGTCAGTTGTGGATCGCTCCTCAGGGCGGCAACCTGACCTATTACGATCGCAAGGCCAATCAGTTGAAACATTACTATACCCAGCCGGACGATCCCTCGACCCGCTTCGCCCCTTTCGTGCGGGAGCATTGCATAGACAATCAGAACAACCTCTGATTCAAAATGCCGCAGGGCATCAGTAAACTCTCTTCTTTCCCGCAGCAGCACACCTTCTACCCGTCGGACGAGGAGAGTGAAGTGCGCGCCCTGATGTACGACAGTCAGGGCTATATGTGGGTGGCTACGAAAAACGAAAGGATCCGGATCTATGACACGGACTACCATCTCCAGGGCTACCTGACACGCGACGGCACTCTCAGCCATACGCCGGTCGATTTCTACGCAAACGCCTATTGCATGAAAGAAGACAGTCAGGGCACGATCTGGATAGGGACCCGCCACCACGGAGTGTTCCGGCTCACCCGCGAACCCTCCGGACACAGATACCGCCTCCGCTCTTTCCGATACAACGAAGAGGATGTGTACAGCCTGAGCCACGATGCGGTTTATTCCATATTCGAAGACAGCAAACAGCGGATCTGGCTGGGTACTCACGGGGGAGGGGTCAATCTGATGGAAACAGACGAAACTGGTAACACCCGGTTCATCAACCACCGCAACCGCTTCCAGAACTATCCCATTGTACAGGCCAACCGGGTGCGCTACGTGACAGAAGTAAAGGGAGAGGTGATGATGGTAGGGACTACCGATGGGTTGCTGACATTTCCCGGAACTTTCGACCAGCCGGAAGAGATCCGGTTCCATCGCAACACCCGCCGTCCCGACCGTACCAGCAGCCTCTCGAACAGCGATGTGATGCAGATCTTCACAGACAGCCGGGAAGACATCTACTTAGTCACCTTCTCCGGAGGCATCAACCGGGTACTGTCGGAAGAGTTGCTCAGCGACACCATCCGCTTCCAGTCTTATACAGTGAACGAGGGTCTGGCATCCGACCTGACCCTCTCGATGCTGGAAAGCCTCCGGGGCGATCTGTGGATCATCTCGGAAAATGCCCTCACCCGCATCGATCCGGCAACAGGACTGACAGAAAATTACGATACCTATTTCCTGAGAAAAGAGATCCAGTTCAGCGAATGTATAGCCGTACGCGACTCCAAAGGGATATGTACGGCAGGCGGGCTCAGTGGCCTGATCAGATTCAAACCGGACAAGATCTCCAAAAGCGACTACACGCCTCCTATCCTTTTTACAGAACTGCGCATACAGGGAGAAGAGAGTACCATCAACCTCAGCAACCTGGACAAGCTCACGCTCTCGCCGTCGCAACGTTCGCTGATCTTCCGGTTTGCCGCCTTAGACTATGTGAATCCCGGAGAGATCCGGTATGCCTACCGGCTCAAAGGCTTGGAAGAGAACTGGAACTATTCGGAAAAGAGCCGGTCGGCTACTTATATCAACCTGCCCAAAGGAAAATATACATTCCAGGTGCGTTCTACCAACAGTGACGGAGTCTGGACAGATAATATACGGGAGATGGAGATAGAGTTGCAGCCCCTGTTCCGCGAAACCATCTGGGCCCTATTGCTCTACCTGGCCCTGTTTATTGTCTTTACATTGGCTACGGTGTATGTACTCACCTATATCTACAGGCTCAAGCACAAGATCAACTTAGAGCAGGAACTCTCCCACATCAAGCTGCGTTTTTTTACAGACATCTCCCACGAATTACGCACACCGCTCACCCTGATCGCCAGTCCGGTCAACGAAGTACTGGAGCGGGAGCAGATCTCGCAGCGCGTACGGGAGCACCTGACCCTGGTACAGAAGAACACAGACCGGATGCTGAACCTGATCAACCAACTGCTTGACTTCCGGAAGATACAGAACCGGAAAATGAAACTGCTGCTGGAAGAGACGGAGGTGAATGAACTGCTGAAGCGCATCCGGGAAAACTTCCTGGCCGTGGCAGAGGAGAAAGAGATCAGCTACGATTTCGCGCCTGCCCCGCAGGCAACCTACCTGTGGGTAGATAAGGACAAATTTGAGAAGATCTTCTTCAACCTGCTTTCCAACGCGTTCAAATACACTCCCAACGGAAAAGCGGTGGCCATAGGCGTAGAAACAGACTCGCAAGGGGTAACAGTCTATGTCCGGGACAACGGGGTAGGGATCGGAAAAGAAAAATTAGACCATTTGTTCGAAAGATTCGAAAACTTTTCTACACTCCATATGCTCAGTCCCTCTTCGGGCATTGGTCTTTCTTTAGTCAAAGAGTTCGTAGATATGCACCACGCCCGGATAGAGGTATCGAGCCACGCGGGAGATGGAAGTGAATTCCGCATACATTTCCGCACCGGACGTGACCATTTTGAAGGGGAAACACACGTAGAGGTCCTGCAACCGGATCCCACGCAGAAGGAACACGCTCCTGCGGAACCCGGAAAGACAGAGACTGAGGAGGATCTCCGGGAAGACAAACTGACCATCTTAGTGGTGGAAGACAACGAAGAGTTGCAGGAGTTCCTGAAAAACATACTCTCTGATCCCTACACAGTGCTACAGGCCCGGAACGGGAAAGAGGGATTGAAACAGGCTACCCAGCGCATACCGGACATCATCATCAGTGATGTGATGATGCCGGAAATGGACGGACTGGAAATGGTGCGCCAGATCAAAGACAACCAGAGCATCTGTCACATCCCGATCATCCTGCTCACGGCAAAGTCGGCTCTCGACGACCGTATCCACGCGCTGGAGCAGGGCATAGACGACTACATCACCAAGCCGTTCAGCGCTTCCTACCTGCGAACCCGCATACAGGCCCTGCTCAAACAGCGCAGGTTGTTGCAGGAGATCTATCGCTCTTCACTCACGGAGAACACACCTGCACAGAGAGACCTGACCCCTTCGCAGCCACACGTCACTCCGTACGATGAGGTATTCATCCGGCAGGTGATGGAGTTTATGGAGAAGAACATGGACAACGCGGATCTGACGGTAGACGACTTTGCTCACGCGCTGATGCTCAGCCGCACCGTTTTCTACCGGAAGCTCAAATCGGTACTGGGCATGACCCCCACCGACTTCATCCGGGAAATACGCATCAAACGGGCGCAGCAACTCATTGCCTCGGGGCAGTATACCTTCTCGCAGATCGCTTTCATGGCCGGATTCAACGACCCGAAGTATTTCAGCAAATGTTTCAAGAAACAGGTAGGCTGTACCCCCAGCGAATACAAAGAAAAGACAGAACGCACCAAATAGTATAAGATTTACACCGGATTTTCCTCCCTGCCAATCCGGGAAAAAGGCTATTATTGCAACCGGAACTAAGAACAGGGCCGGATGTGAACAGGCCCCTCCATAAGACTGACACCATGAAACACCTGCTTTCTCTCTGTATGGGGTTGTGTATGTCCTTTTATCTATGGGCACAACCGGCCAGCGACCTGAAACTCTGGTACGACAAGCCTGCCGAACTCTGGGTAGAGGCTCTCCCCTTAGGCAATGGCCGCTTAGGCGCGATGGTCTACGGAGACCCGGTAAATGAAGCCTTCCAGCTCAACGAAGAGACGATATGGGGCGGATCGCCCCACAACAACACCAACCCGAAAGCCCGGGAGCACCTGGCCGGGATACGCCGCCTGATCTTTGAAGGCAGGAACAGGGAAGCGCAGGAACTGTGCGGCCGGGCGATCAGCTCCACCGGAGCCAACGGAATGCCTTACCAGACGATCGGCTCGCTGCATCTGGATTTCGAGGGTATACAGGACTATACAGACTACTACCGTGAATTAGATATAGACCGTGCGGTGAGCACCACCCGGTTTCGCGCGGAAGGTGTGGAGTATGTACGGGAGGCCTTTACTTCATTTACCGATGATCTGCTGATCGTAAGGCTCACCGCTTCAGAGGAAGGGAAGATCTCGTTCCGCGCCCGGTATTCTACCCCTTACGCCGATGCGGTAGCGAGTATCCCGGGCCGGAAAGAGCTGCAACTGGATGGCAAGGCCAACGACCATGAAGGCATTGAAGGAAAGGTACGCTTTACCACCCTTACCCGGATCGACCATCAGGGCGGAATTCTGGAGACCCTGCCCGACCAGACAGTGAAGGTGACCGGAGCCAACAGCGTGATCCTCTATGTATCCGCCGGGACCAACTTTATCAACTACCGAGATGTATCCGGCAACTCCTTAGAAAAGGCCCGCCACTACCTGAAAAACGCGGGTAAGAACTACACCGCCGCACTCAACGCGCATACTGAATTTTACCAACGCTATTTCCGGCGGGTGAGCCTCGACGTGGGCACCACTCAGGCAGGAGTGACTACGCACCCTCAGTGTACCCCCGATGGTAGAGCGTATCCGTACCTATTGCAGCTTGCCCGCTTTCCAGGTCATCTCTTCGATGACAAACCCGCCCCGGCAGCGCAATCCTTTCACGCTACCGTCGGGCCATACCTCCGGCAGCGCGGGAAGCAGGTGTACCGCTCCGGCATGGCTCTGTACCAGCATCTCAGCGATCCCTGCCGTACAGCCGAAGTTGCCATCGATCTGGAAGGGAGGATGCGCGTCGAACAGGTTGGGGTAGGTGCCGCCGTCCTGTCCTTTCTCCTCTTTGGTAGGGCGTATCTGTTCAGTGATCAGTTTATAGGCATGGTTCCCGTCCAGCAGGCGTGCCCACAGACATACCTTCCATCCCATAGACCATCCCGTAGAGTGGTCGCCCCGGGCGAGGAGCGAGGTACGTGCCGCGTCGAAGAGTACCGGCGTGGCCCAGTGGCTGATCTGCCTGCCCGGATAGAGCCCCCACAGGTGAGAGACGTGGCGGTGACGGTCGTTGGGATGGTCCCAGTCGTGCATCCATTCCTGAAGTTGCCCCAGCCTCCTACCTGCATCGGAGCCAGTTGTCCGGCTACGTACCGCAGGCTGTCCGTGAACACGGTGGTCTCCCCTACAGTCTCCGCGGCCTGTATGGTGTTCAGGAAGAGGTCGTGCACCATCTGGTTGTCCATCGTAGCCCCGGCTACCACCACGAAATCCCGCTTTCCGTTGACTGTCGGTTTGTTTTCCGGCGAATAGGAGGGAGATACCACCAACCACTGGTTCTCCGGTTCGCGGATCAGGAAATCCAGGAAAAACTCACAGGCACCTTTCAGCAGCGGGTATACCTCTTTGAGATACTCCTGATCGCCTGAGAAGAGATACCGGTCCCACAAATGCTGGCAAAACCACGCGTTGCCCGTGGGCCAGATGCCCCAGGCCGCGCCGTCTACCGATCCGGTAGATCTCCAGATGTCTGTGTTGTGGTGCAGCGTCCAGCCCCGGCAGCCATACATCGCGGCACTTTCCCGTCCCTGTATGGCGGTTTCGCGTATCAGGCGCAGAAAAGGCTCGTGCATCTCTTCCAGGTGAGTGATCTCCGCGGGCCAGTAGTTCATCTCTACATTGATATCCGTTGTATATTTCCCGTCCCAGGGCGCACGCAGCTGATAGTTCCATATGCCTTGCAGGTTCGCC
>Ga0192241_10150_pt1 | contig 38540 bp, 32 predicted proteins | sample Koala_Koa27_I3_FD_131239 | JGI IMG/M metagenome (GOLD analysis project Ga0192241, IMG submission 131239) | Enriched cells from koala feces incubated with labeled cellulose particles, San Francisco Zoo, California, United States - Koala_Koa2-7_I3 ... | reverse complement strand
GTTGATTCCGGCGTCACTTTAGAGGTAAAATCGCTTTCTTGTATTCTTTTATTAGATTTGCAATTGGCTGCTGCCCTTTGCAACTCACATAATTTGATTATCACTTGCTCCAATTCCGGCGTATTGTTTCTTAATGCTTTCATTTGGGCTTTTACGCAGGCACAAAAATCAAGGTTGGGAAATAGTTCTTTGCGTCTTATCCAAAGTTCGTTCCCTGTTTGTATCTGATATGTTTTGAGCTTTTGCAGGGCATCTTGATGCGCCCGGCATTGTTCGGCACTGCATGTATGCCGTGTACGGGATTCAAAAGTTTCTTCTTCAGCTTCTTCGTCAAGGGTGGTTACAGAAACTGTATATTCTTGCTGTGTCCATTCCGTATGTGTAAAACTGATTGATATGGAGTTTGTAATCCGTTCACAAGATACTCCCAGTCCTTTGCATGCTGTTCCGTTGACGGACATGGCAGTGATATTATACATATCCTCTATTTTATCTTCCGGATGTAGAGTCCCTAAAGTACTGATTAGCCAAGTCTTTAAGTCTTCATCAATAATGCTTTTGTCGCCTAATATCTGACAGTAAGATTTGTTATATAAAAAGCGATGTCCGTCAAAACAGGAAGGTACTCGCACAATGGTAATACCCAGCCCGCTTAAAGTCTTCATACATTCCTTGAATATATCAAAAGACGCTTTTGCCTCGTCACATGTAGAATAGGTAGACAAGGACAATTCATTCAAGTAAGCCTCCATGTTATTTTTATATTAGGCTGGTTAGCATCTTATCCCATGTATCGAAGAAATCCTCCGGGCGATGGCTTAATTTACCATCCGGATGAATCTTTATATAGTCCAAATCCGGATATATTCTTCCATCCGCAACAATGCGGCGGATAAACATAACTTTAGCAAGTTCGTCTGTCAATATCCCTTGTTTAAATGAGTAGCGCACACTGTTCAGTATATGGTCGCTATGTGACTCCAGTATTACTTGCACTCCATTCTTTACAGCACGACAAATTAGAAGTCCCAGTTTTGCTTGTGCAGCGGGATGCAAATGTGCTTCGGGATTTTCAATAATAAGTAAATCTCCTTTCTTGGCTCTCAGCAACGCCACTACGATAGGCAGGCAGAAAGTAAGTCCAAACCCTACTTGCAGTGCCGAATAGCTTTGTCCTATGGCTCCTTCTATATTATATAGCAGTTTTACTGTAGACTCATCTACTTCTGTTACTCTTGTCTTCAGGGGTAGATTAACTATTTCCGCCATCCATGCATTCAGGTTTTCGTATAATTGGTCTGAGTCATCCATTACGTTGGGATGCTTCATGGCTTCTATACCAATCGTTTCATTTTCAGTAATGGCATTCACCAGATAGGCAGGTGTCAGTTCACCTTGAATACCCAGCTTGGTATTATATGCTTTGGCTTCTTTTTTATAATATATATTTCTTGGTCCCCAGCGTTCAGCTTCCAGAAAAATAAAGTTTTCATTGAATAATGGTATTTCCTTTAAATCCCCATTGCCGGTATAGGTGCAGTCCAAAACTTTCTTTTTGGCATCCGATGCATCTATATTCCAAGTATGTATGTTGCCATTGTCTAAAGTCAGGGAAATTTCTATCTCTCTTTTGGTTGCCAATGTATAGCACATGCTTTCGGCTGATTCCAAGTCTATAAAGTCATTGGACAAATCAACCTGATTTTTTGTTTCCAAATAACCTATTTCGTAGCTTTGCTTTAATAACAGCAGGGATTGAATGACACTCGATTTTCCCATGCCGTTGATACCGGTAATCAGGGTGAGGGGTGCCAGTTCTATATCTTCGTCTTCAAAGGCTTTGAAGTTTTTTAGTCTGATATTCTTTATCATATTAATAAATGTATTGTTCTATAATTTGGCGGATCTTAGAAAAACGGAGTTTTACATATTTTGTATGATAATTAAGCGAAGGAGAAATTTTTAGATAATTCATTTCCTTGCTTATCAAGAGATCTTGAAATGATGACAGGAATTGTTCCCTGTTATTCATTAATTGTTTGAAATCAGGATTGGATATTTCCGATAGATTCCATGATATAGCATCAAATACTCTTTGGAAGTAAAAGGGTTTACTTCCGTGAATAAAGAGTAGGCAAATGCGTTCCATGCTTTGCACAAACTTATATTGTATTTGTTCCAGCAACTGTTCATCCCTGTGATTAAGTCTTAAGAGGGCATCTGATGTGAATAAGTCTATATTGCCGGGGTAATTCTCATAGCCCAATAAGCTGAAAGCTATAAAACGTATAATTTTAGACCTGTCACTAAATCTGGTTTGAACTTGATACTGTGATGCTTCTGCGTAATATGGATATTCTGACAAATATCTGATAATGCCGGAAGATAATTCCCTGAAGAAGACATTTTGTATTTTATCCCAGTTTATTCCTCTCCTGTCTTGATTAAGCCTTTGATAAATATTATATCTCACCTCTTTAGGAGTTCCCGGATTGATAATATATACCATCACTTCTGCATCCAAAATTCTGGAAGATAAGTATCCGTTAAGTTCTTTGAATGTACACTTTTCACATTCTCTTTTCAAATATTCCAGCTCTTTTAAGGCATATTTGCCATATACAAAGTCTGTGACAGCAATCAAGCGCTTGATTCCATCAACTACTTTCCATGTGGGCTGACTGCCGTCGACATAAAATAAAGGTACGGGAATTTTAATCATCAGCGATTCTATGAATAGACTTTTCTGCTTTAAGCTCCATGAGTCCAGACTATTCCTTAATTCCACATCATCCTCGAACAGATCTAATTTTCCACTCTCTACCATTGAGAGCAGATCAGCCATGCGGAGATGTTGCATTCTGAAATTCACATCGTCCGCATTATGGGATAAATCATATTCAGGATTGTATTTTATAAAACTCATAAAAACATTATATGTGTAATGCTGATACTTCTTACAAAGATAATCAAAATCAATAGAAAAGCTTGCATTTGAGATGTAAAATCATGTTTTAAACCAGAAAAAGAATTTATATTGTGTTTATTGATAAAATGAGGTGGATATATAAATTATACATCGATGTATTATATATTGATGTATAATTTTTGCTAACCCCTTGCCGGATTTCCCATAATCCCACCTTTCGTAAACAAAATTCCCCGGTGTGGGAAGGGTGATAAGACACCGTGAAAAAAGTTTTTCGCGGTGTCTTATGAGGTATTACACGGTGTCATATTATCCGCTGCATACTACCTTATTATATAGCATATATTCCCTGGAGCCAGATTAAGCCCGGCATAAAAGAGTAGGAGGTGCATCCTTTTTCTATGAACTCTACTTATATAATAAGGTGTATTACACCATATACCTTATTATAATAGGTATAACCTACCACCTCCTGTTACATCAAACTCTTGTTTGCCTCTACATCTGCCGGAGATAATTCTATCATGTGATAACAAGTAATCCCTTTCACCTTGTGGCAAGCAAAGCCGATGCGTTTCAATGCCTTGCCCACATTATTCTTATTCATGGGTGTGTGTGCCAAATAGGAAATCTTCTGCAACACCTGTGCTGCCGTCAGTGTGATGTATGAATCATACTTGCCGGGTATGCGGAACCACATCTGTATCATTTCCTCCTCTACCGTCTTCATCTCAAATTGCTCGTTGTCCATATTGATCTCCCGCACTTCCTCATTATTGAACCAGTAGCGGAACCCGTTCTTTAGCAAAGACAATGCCTGCGAATAGATGCCTGTGTAGTGGAAAGGATACTCGCGCGGAGAAATGATGGACTCCACCATTTCTACCAACCACCGTCGTAACCCCGTAGAATCACATACTATTTCGGTGAGGTTGGTACTCCCGGCAAAGGAAGCGCAACGCGGGTGATATTCCATATTGCGGCCATACGCTGCACGCTCATTCGTTGCATTTTGCGTAATCATACTTTTAAAGCGGTTCAATCGCTCGCCCGAGAGGGCATCCATTTCCTCATTGTTGATAAGCGCGCAACGGGAGAGATTCAAAATATGATCTTTGTTGCCGGGATCTACCGGACCGCTATACAGGTAACTTTTCAACTCGGGAGGAAGTAGGGAAGTTATCCAAGTGGTTTTGTAGGCATTTTGCCTGCCTACCAGTATCAATGCCACATGATTGACCGTATCGGTTTCCAGCCACGAAGCGACCATAGCCACAAACCACTTTTTTGAAATTGCGTTCCCATTTCTGCTGGTCATCTTCCACCGTAACCGTTGCTGCAAGCTGTGATATATAGTCCACTTCTCCATCCCATTCGGGAAGGTTTTCCATATAAGAGACAAGGGGATTGAACCGGGGGACAAAATCACTGCGCAGCAGTGATTCCAAATGATTCTTGCGGATGGTCAACCCTTGCAGGCAAAGATCGCGGTATACTGAGTTCTCACCATAATCGTCTAACGGAGCGTAATGCTTGCTTTCCATACTTTCTGCCTTTTCCAGACGTGTAGTAATGGTGTTATAGCGAAACTTGTAGTGGGTGGAAAGATAAGTTTCCACCTCATTAATGGAAACCTTGCCTTTTGCCGGAGCTGCTTGTTTCGTGCCATGTTCGTCTTTATGGTTGGTGTAAGCGCTTACCACCAACTGATGCAGTTCAGTGGCTGAATAATCTTCATAATTGGCAAGCATAATAGGTTCTGCCACTTCCTGACAGATGCCTGCGGTGTTCAGTTTGCGTGCCATTTTGTACAAGTAGTTATTGTGGTTATGCGGTTCATACACCACTCCTTGTTTGCGAAGTTCTTCGCGGGCAGCAAGAAATGCTTTCATGGCGGCAGCATCTATTTCCGGAGGAGTGGTCACTTTTGCTTCCTGGGTTTCGCACGGACTTTGGTTTTCCGGTTTGTACGCCGGAAAATCACCTTCATAGGGAGAAGTAGGCCAATGTTCCACACAATAGGCATTGCGGTCGGAGCCCAGAATCATCAGGCGTCCCATGTCGCTGCCCGAAACGTCTACCTTCCAACCTAGCCGGAGGCTATAAAGTTGGCTTAGAGCCTTGAAGTAGCTGCGGTGTAGCGTTATTAATTCCTCACCTGTCAATCCATTCGGATTACCGGGAGTATGGCAAATTACCTTCACCCCCTCGCCACTGGGACTGACGAAAGCCATCAGCGTATAGGGAAGTTTAGCTGCTTTGTCGCGTACCTGCTCTGCCAGACTAAAAGGGATACCATCAAAGTCCAACACTAAGTGCGGGTAGTAGGCAGTCAGATTTTCTACTGTGCGGCGACCGTTATAGTCAGTAGATACCGTAACGGCAGGTAGGGTTTTCTTAGCCCCGTCCGCTTTTTCTTTGTGCCCTGCCTTTCGTTCACGGCGGATAACGAGGATCACGCTTTCATACATCCCTCCCTTGATGCGGCGGAAGACTTCTTCCATGGATAGTTGTTCACTCAGTTGGCGAAAATTGCGGTAGAGATGCACCGAAGAAGTACTCGGTGCCGTTTGCATTTTGTTTACCATAATGGATTTTTTAAGGCTTACAACGTCGTAAGCGGCTGCAAAAGAAGACCATTCCATCGGCAAAAACAAACGCAAAAACAGTCTTTAAACCTCACGAGGTCCTCGCGTGTTTTCGCGCAATAATTCTTGTTCGCGCGAAAATATGCGCGCGTGAGAGGGAAAACATTCATTAACATATCAAACAGTTTTAAATGTTAATTTAAATAACAGTTTAACAGCTAAAGCAGCATGAACACGGGATTCCTAAAAGACAAAATTCCTCTTTCTTGGTTAAAATTAAAGTTTTTCAGAAATTCCTCACTAATTATATTGCTATATTAAAAATAATTCCGATCTTTGCACTAGCTAACATCAAAAGCTCTATAAACTAAAGGCTTTGAGAAGAATAAAAAAAATATTGCTATGCTAACACGATTGACACAGGAATCACTTGCCATACTGCACGACATTGCAGCGGGAAGAAATGAAAGGATTGAAAAATACAACCCTGCCGAAGGAGAAATAGCATCCCTGCTGGGAAAACTGGAAAAAGCAGGACTGATCCACCATACAGAGGACAACCCCGAAGGAACAATCAATTCCTATCGACTGAACCGTCCCCTAAACCGGATCTCATTGCTGAGTGTACTGGAAGCCACAGGCGAACATCTGAATTGTAACCGTCCCACCACCGAAGAATTCTACAACCGATACGGAAAAGTAGCCCAGAAACTGGGTGTGGTAAACCAACTGACCCGATCTTTTCTGGAAGACATCAAACTGACAGATTGCTGAATGAATGGGAAATAACTAATTAATATTACTAACATAAAAGTCAAATTATGAACAAAAAACAAGTATTGCGAAGTATGTTCGCATTGAGTATTGCAGCTACCCTATGGGCAGGATGCAGCAATGATGAAATGGTACTGGACAACAAGGGAGAAAACAATGTGGAAAATCCCATAACGGTAGCTTTCCAGTTAGGACTGCCCGGAGGAGATGAAGTAGATTACAGTCGTGCTGAGGGAGATGTCTTGGCGGATGATATTACGGAATGGAGTTTTAAAACTCTGCGAGTGTATGATTTTAAAGTCACCGGAACTACTGAAGATCCTGCTGCGACATTAGTCAGCATATACAAGGTTCAAATAAAAACCACTTCCGGCTCGGATACCCCTACAGTGGGATCGGGAGAATGTGTACCCACAGGGGATGGTAGCAAATACTCCGTAAAGCTGTCTTTACGTGCAAAAAAAAGGAGAGAATCACCAGTTTGTGTTTGTAGCCAATGACTCGTGCGGTGTATATGATGATGCCATAACCAGTGCTAGCACACTGGGAGATTTAATAGCAAGCACTGCCGACAAAGTACTCTCAAACGGAAGCAGTAATCCCAATACATTTATGGGCATTTCCGGTGACACACCGGTAGACAAGCTGACAGCAGATGAAGCCAAGAAAGCAGGGCTTGCCATGACAGGAAGGAGTCCGGTTCTCACTATTACTGACAATGCAGCGACAGTAGCAGATCCTATCAACATGGTTCGCATCATGGCTCGTGTAGACGTAAGAGATTATGTTCCGGCAAGCCGAAACTTCAAACTGATATCTGTAAAAATGACCAATGGCGCTCCCAAAGGCTATCTGTTCGCCAATATGAAAGGAAGTATATGGGATGATCAAGCCACCTATGTTACACTAACGCAAAACCCATATTACAATAGCGGATATGCCGCAACAACAGGTGCAGATGCATGGGTAAGTTCTGTCACCAGTGAAGAAGGGCGAGAAGGAACCTGGTATAAAAAAGTACTTTATGCCTATGAGTATCCCAAGTCTATTGGCGGTACAGATACACCCGAACCCTCGCTACTGGTAGAATATACCTTGAACGGCTCTCCTTATACTCAAACGGTAAAACTGGAAAAGACTACTGCCATCGGAACTGAACGTTTTGATATAGCCCGCAATCATGTATATACATTGCAGATTGGAGATACAGGAGTAGAAGGACAGCCCCTGTCATTCACATTCCTTGTAAACGACTGGACTGCCCATGAAATTGATGCGGACTTGAATGAAGGAACAAATAAAAACTGATGAAACAGATTAATAAAATGAACCCGATAATAGAAAAAAAATATGAGAACAAATAGAATAAATAATATAAAGCATGTAGGCTTGCTGTTGGCGGCAACCTTCATGCTGGCTGGAAGCATATTGATAAGTGGATGTTCCAGCGAAGCCAATGAATTGATTGTAGATAGCAACAACGTACCTCAAAAACAAAAAGCGGGTACATTCACTTTCCGCCTAGGGGGAACAGCAGCTTCTTCTCCAACCAGCCGTGATGTTACAGAAGAAAGTCAGTCTTTTGAAAGTGCTATAAAAACCATATATGTACCTTTCTTCACCAAAAAGGCAGATACAGACGAAAGTACATTAAGTAAACTCTATATTTATGAAGGAGAAGTTGGCGAAAGTAATACAATTACGAAATCAGAAGATACTTATATCATAGGAGATACCGATAACAATAAGTTGCTTTCCGGAGACTTTATTGTTTATTTCATAGCAAATCCGGGAGCAGAATTAGCCAATTCCTTAAAAGCTATGAAAAAAGATGTCACCAAAGTGACTGACTTCAAACAGATTTCAATAGATGCCAAGGACACACCTAATGGGGGTGATACAGCAGGGGAACAAAACGGGACAGGCTTCCTCATGATAAGTGATGAAGCTCAAGTCACTATCTCATCGGATGATGCTACCACTTGCACTGTGAATATGACTCGCCTGGCAGCTCGTTTTGATATAATCAATACGCAGTCATACCTTGCAGATACGCAGCCCAATGGTGCAACGATAACAAAGGTACAGATAAATAATGAGGCTACGCAATCAGACCTAATTGCTCCGGCAGCTACAAGCAAGGAAACCTATCTTGCTACAACAGCGGAAAAGACTTGGACTGGTACGGCTGATAGTGATAACATGACGCTATATACTTATGAGAATATTACAACAAATGCCAGCAAAAACACTTCTCTTACTATAACTTATACATTAGGAAATAATAATCAGGAAAAGACCCTCGATATCTATTTGAAAGAAAGGGCTACCGACACACAGCTAGGTGTAAAACGCAACCACCTATATAGTATTTATCTGAATTGTGTAACAGGACAATATAGCCTGGAGGTAAAAGACTGGGAAGAAGGAGCAACTGTTAATATGCCGAATAAGGATATTTATGTGGAATATACAGCTGATAATTTAGGTAAGATTGGGGACTATGTGTATAATGATAATGGCACGCTGACATTTAGCGATGGCGGATTGCGTAAAATGTATCTGAATGGTAAATTAGACTATGAGTCAACACGCCCGGCACCAGCAACCGATAAAACTTGTATTGGTATTGTATTCTCAAACATGACTAGCAAGAAAGATCAAGATGCCTGTTTTACAAACGGATATGTTATGGCCTTGAAAAATGCGAATGATGTAGCTCAAGGACCTGCATGGGGACCAACAAATACAAATAATCCTTATATTCCTGATATAACAACTATTGGAGGTACCATTTCAGATTGGGATGGATATACATATTGTAAAGCTATTAAAGACAATAATTTATTAGAGTCCTACCCTGCTTTTAAGAAAGCAATGGCCTATAGTGTTGAACTACCTAGCAAGGCGAGTGGTTGGTATTTACCAAGTGTAGGGCAATTAACAATGATAGCTTACAATCTATGTTGTATTGATGAGATACGTAGTTTATCTAATTCTACTGCAAGTTCATCTTCCTATAGAATATCAACGTCCTATGACTTTTTAACAAATTTCAATAAGGTGCTATCACCAATACCAGAAGCTGAACGCTCTTTAATAGAACGTAGTGTTAATATTGCATCCAGTAGTGAAGGATCCAAGACCTCTTTTGGATATATAAATACTAATCTTGGTGTCAATTATATGATTCTTTCTTCTTCGGGTGGTAAAGGTAGCTTAGGTGGCAATGCCGAAATTCGTCCTGTCTTTGCATTCTAAAAGCAACAGTTTCGATAGATTTGTAATCTGCTGCCAATAATGAGGTACGGATTACAAATCTCTGAAACATATCGTTACTAAGTATGACATTATTGCCATAACCTCTAAAGGTTATGGCAATAATATCACTATCAAATAAAAATAGAATGAAAACAAAACAAGGAGGAAAACTCCATCGTATCCTTTTCACTATAATCACCTGTTTCTCGTTTATCCTTTCCTCTTGTGATTTAGAAGATGAACGAGATCTCTGTTGTGAGAAGACAACTATGGAATATCGCTATATATCCGACAGCAAAGACCTCTTTACACAAAAAATAACCTCACTAAAGCATTTCCTATTCAATGAACAGGAAATATATCTTTGCGAACTTCCATCGGGAGAGAATCCGAAATATCAAGATCTCAGCGAACTGGAAGCAGGGAATTACACTATGATTACCATAGGAAATGCTTCAACAGCTACAAAACTGGATACACCACACCGAGGAAGCCCGATGAAAGACTTCTTACTCGCCGTAAAGGGAATAGAAACAGTACAAGCCGATCCGCTATATTATGCCATACGCCCCTTTACGATAAGTAACAAAGGACACCGGAAAGGGCAAAAACTGGTAACACAACTAGCCAATGTACACTGCCGACTGAAAGTAACCGTGAAATGGAAGAATCTGCCACCTGTACTGACTGCCGACCCATGTTACAAAATGGAACTGTCGCAATGTGCTAATGGCTATGAATTGGATGAAAAAAAGGATATTCGATAGGGGGAAAACACTTCCCTTACTCTGCCACATGGAACTGTGTGCACAGCATCCGGCTGGGTTTGAAAAGCCTGGAACTGAAAGGAGAATTTGTGACATTAAGATATGCCAATGGGCATCTGCCTGTACTACGCCTCAGTTGTGCACAACAGGATGGGGAATATAAGGAGATTGCCCCGGCTATGAATTTGAACAAAGCATTTGATGCATGGGGATATCGCCCTTCCAGTGTGGAAAGACAGGAGTATAAGATCATAGTTACTATCTATATGGATGGTCACGTGGGTATCACACTGGAAACGGATATGGGAATATTGGACTGGGTAGATGGTGGAGCATTTGGATAAGGTGCTACTTCTTCCCCAATATATAGAATAGAATATGAGGACAGAAATATTACTTTTGGTCCTGCTGATAGCAGGATGTAGCGAGAATAAAATGCCGGATGATAGAGTAACAAATGGAGAAGACATTGAGACAGCTATCATCTTTCAACTGGGTGTGCCCGGAGGAAACGAAGTGGAATACGGGCGAAGCATTCCCGCTGACAAAGAGGAAAATGAAGTATATACAATGAAGGTATATGATTTCCAAGTTAAAGAATCGGTACAAAGTGATGGCAGGGATACACTATTCACAGGGGCATACTTCTTGGAGAAAACCGATGAAGAAACACCCCATACGGGAAGTTTTACAAATAAAGGGGGAATAATCACTGCCCGTATCTCCCTATCGGCAAAGTTGAATAGCGAGCACGTATTTGTATTTGTTGCCAATGAAGGGGTAACCCGTTTTGACTCTATAGCACAGACAGATACCATTCCATTGGAAGAATTGAGGAAAATTCCCATAGATCGATTGAGGAAGACACCCTCCACCCGATTGCCGGGCAATGGAGATAACACGGATGTACTAATGAAGAACGGGGCAGTAATGACAACGGATTGTTATCTTTCCATAACGGAGGAAATGATTGCGGCAGGAAAGATCAATATTTCCTCTCCCCTATACCTGCAACGCATAGTGGCGCGGGTGGATGTGGTGGACAGGGTGGATGCCTCGATGAACTTCAAACTGGTGAGTGTGGGAGCAAAGGGGACGGCCGCCCAAGGGTATTTGTTTGAGAGGGGAAGTGACGGAGTACGAACGGCCTTACTATGTACCGGCACTGTGGAGTTGGTACAGAACAGTGGGATGGCTGCGGATGAAACGACGCGTCCTTATACTTATAAAAAAGCATTGTATTTGTATGAGTCTGATGCCGTCAGTCCGCCTACACTGGTGGTGACCTATACGCTGAACGGTTCACGGGGAACGCAGGAGGTGGAGATGAAGGATAATGTAACCAATCAGCCTTTTGATATTCGCCGCAACTGGGTTTATACTTTAGAAATAGGAGATATAAAGAGTGCGGCGCTGAGTTGCCAAACGGGTAGGGAGGAGATTATAAATTAAAGAATAAGAAGCATGATGATGAATAAGGTGTATCAGTTAATAAAAACAGTAGGAATAGTAGGATTGTTGCTGGTGCTTACTGCATCTGCACAGGCGCAGGTGGTAGGGGTAAAGACAAATATATTATATCTGGCTACCGCCAGCCCCAATATTGGAATAGAGTGGCCCATGGGGAAGCATTTTACCGGAAGCCTGGGCGGCGGGTATAATCCTTTCCGGTTTGGGGGGGTATCAGGATTCGGAAGGAAATACAATCAATCCCAAATTGCATCACTGGATGGGAAGTGGCGAGGTGCGTTACTGGTTCTGCGAGCGATTTGTGGGGTGGAATATGGGGGTGAATGTATTTGGTGGGGAGTATAATGTGGGAGGAATCAGTTTTATTCATGCTTTGAAGGAGAATCGGTTCAAGGGATGGGGAGTTGGCGCCGGGGTGACGGTTGGTTATCAGGTGGTGCTTTCTGCCAGGTGGGGATTGGATTTTTCGGTTGGGGGCGGGTATGTTTATACGGAGTATAGCAAGTATGAGGGGTGTGCTTGTGGGGAGGAATTAGGGAGGTATAAGAAGCGTATTTGGGGACCGACGAAGGGGGCGGTTTCGGTGGTTTATTTTTTTGAGATAGAAAAGGCGGATAATATATCCGCCTAAAACTTATTTTTCTTTTTACGGGTACCTTTCCAGCGTAATATCTCTTTATAGTTCATAAAGACTCAAGGAATTTTATAGCTTCTTCTGCATTATTGCAAGAAATAGTTTCTCCATCCCTATATTGTCGGCGACCTTCTTCAAGCTTTTTTCTAACTCTGGGGTAACGACAAAATCATTATCATAAATAGGAGTAAGCATATAAGCGACTTTTCCCCTACGTCTTATAATTACTTGTTCGCCTTTATCGGCAAGCTCGAACAAGGCAGCTTGTTTTTCCCTAAATTCTCGTGATGTTACTTGTACCATGGTGCTTCTTCTTTTGTTGTGTACCAATTTGGATACACAACAAAGATCGTATTTTTGAGTGACAGCCCCAAGTCTACTAGATCTTTTTACATAGTTTTAAACTAAAAAAGGAGCATCTCATTTCTGAAACGCTCCCTTTTTATGTAGGAATGATAAATCTTACAGATTAACTCTTTTTTCCTGAATTCTAGCCTTCTTACCGGTAAGAGCACGCAAATAATACAATTTAGCGCGACGAACTTTACCAACCTTGTTAACAGTAATACTGTCGATAGCCGGAGATTCGATAGGGAAGATACGTTCAACACCTACAGTTCCAGACATTTTACGAACGGTGAAACGTTTTTTGTCACCATGTCCAGCGATTTTGATAACAACACCACGGTACAACTGTACACGTTCCTTGCTACCTTCAACGATACGGTATGCTACTGTAATAGTATCACCAGCTTTGAATGAAGGATGCTGTTTGCCAGTAGCAAATGCTTCTTCAGCAATTTTAATTAAATCCATTTTCTTTGATTTTTAAATTGTTTATCGTTACCAACGCAACATATCAAGTAACTCTTCTTTGACAGCGATTGCGCGAAAGCGGTGCAAAATTACTAGATTTATACCACACCACCAAATATAATTTCATATATTTTTCATCTAATATGGTTGGCTGGATTCCCTTTTTTGATTACATTTGGGCAATAAACAACGAATAAACATGAAACCAAACCTAATGATGAGTATGATTCCGGCAGGAATGTTAGCCGGAATCTTTCTGTTTTCTAGCTGTAACTCAGGCTATTCTGTTGCTTCTGTAACAGGAAGCAGAATAGTGGTGACAGACTCCCTTGATGCTAATCCGGATAGTGCTGCAATGGCTGTTTTAGCCCCATATCAACGAACTGTGGACAGTATTATGTCTCCGGTCATTGGAAATAGTGCCCGGTTTATGGATCGTTATCGTCCCGAAGGTGAATTGTCAAATCTGGTTGCGGATATTCTTCGCACTTCCGCTACCAATTATATGGGTCGTGCTGCCGATGTGGCGGTAACCAATATGGGCGGTCTTCGCACCTCTTTGCCCGAAGGAAATATTACGTATGGTAATATCTATGAAATAACTCCGTTTGAAAATACCTTGTGCATCGTTACCATGAATGGTGCTTTGCTGAAACAATTATTTGAGAACATAGCCAAAGTGCACGGCGAAGGTCTGAGCGGTGCGCGATTGGAAATCTCTAAAGACGGTGAATTGCTGAGTGCCACCGTGGGCGGTAAAGAGCTTGATGAAAATAAGGAATATAAAGCAGCCACACTGGACTACCTTGCCGAAGGCAACGACCATATGGATGCCTTTGCCAAAGTGCCCGATGCGGATAAAATGCAACCGGAAAATGCCACCATACGCCAGTTGTTCCTGAACTATGTGAACGAACAGAGCAGGGCGGGTAAGAAAGTGGACTCGAAGATAGAAGGAAGAATTACCGTTAAAGAATAAAACCGATTGATAATGAAACGAATATATGTACTATTTACCGCTTTGTGCATTTGTGGTGCACTGGCAGCGCAGGATGTAAAAGAATTATTGATTTTGCATACCAATGATACTCACAGCCGTGTGGAGCCCATACTCGTTACAGATCCTAACCCGGAGTATGCAGGAAAAGCGGGCTTTGTACGCCGTGCCACTTTAATAAAGGGCATGAGGGAGCAGAATAAAGACCTGCTGTTGTTTGATTGCGGCGATTTCTCCCAGGGTTCACCTTATTATAATATGTTCAAAGGTGAAGTGGAAGTGAAGCTGATGAACGAAATGGGCTATGATGCCGGTATCATAGGCAACCACGAGTTCGATTTCGGATTGGATAATATGGCGCGGCTCTTTAAGATGGCCAATTTCCCCATAGTATGTGCTAACTATGGCGTGAAGGGAACAGTATTGGAAGGCATCGTAAAACCTTACGTTATACTGGAACGCGAGGGCGTGAAGATCGGTGTCTTTGGTCTTAGTCCCGTGTTGGAAGGTTTGGTGCAAACCAAGAACTATGAGGGAGTAGTTTTTGAAAGCCCCATAGAGGCCGCCCAGCGTGTAGCCAAGATATTGAAAGAACAGGAAAAATGTGATTTGGTGGTGTGCCTGTCTCATTTGGGATGGAAGGGAGAACCTTATTCTGATGAAACATTGATAGCTAATACTCGTAACATTGATATTGTATTGGGAGGGCATTCACACTCTTACTTTGATAAAACTTTGTTTTATAAGAATCTGGATGGAAGGGATATTCCTTTGCAGCAAATGGGAAAGAATGCCGTGTATGTGGGCAAAATGAAAGTAGAGATGGAAAAGAACTAAGATGAGGAAAAACGTATTACTATTTGTATTATCATGTATCATAGGATGCCATGTAGCACTTGCGCAGCAGGTTCCTAATGTGTTGCAACAAGGCAAGGCGGATAGCCGGGAATGTAAAGCATGGGTGGATGAACGACTCTCTGGTATGAGTTTGAAAGAGAAGATAGGGCAACTATTCATACACACGGTGGCTCCCATCAACACCCCGGTAAACAAGAAGAATATACATGATGCTATAAAAGAATATAAGGTAGGAGGATTATTATTTTCGGGTGGGCAATTATCCAATCAGATATTGCTGACCAATTATGCACAAGAGCTGGCAGAAGTACCTTTGTTCATCACCTTTGATGGTGAATGGGGACTGGCTATGCGCTTGAAAGGAACTCCGAGTTTTCCTAAAAACAGAGTCTTGGGGTGTATTCAGGATAATGAGTTACTCTATGAATATGGCAAGGAGGTAGCCCGGCAATGCAAAGAACTGGGGGTGCAGATCAATTTTGCTCCTGTGGCGGATGTGGATATAAATCCCCGTAATCCGGTTATCAATACGCGTTCTTTTGGAGGCGACCCCAAGAATGTGGCTCAGAAAGTAATAGCATATTCCCGCGGGCTGGAAGATGGGGGAGTGCTATCGGTAAGTAAGCATTTTCCCGGGCATGGAGATACGGAGGTGGATTCTCACAAGGCTCTGCCTGTCCTGAATTTCAATCGGGCCCGTTTGGATAGTATTGAACTTTACCCGTTCAAGGAAGCAATAAAAGCAGGATTGGGCGGTGTGATGGTAGGTCACTTGGAAGTGCCGGAGTTGGGTGAACGTCCTGCTTCCATTTCTCCGCAAATCATTAATAATTTGCTTTCTCAGGAGTTGGGCTTTCAGGGATTGGTTTTTACCGATGCCTTGGAAATGAAAGGCATTTCTCCCAACCAAACCGGGAATATCTGCGCCCAGGCTTTAATGGCGGGCAATGACCTGCTATTGGCTCCCCGCAATCTGAAAAGAGAACTGGATGGCGTGTTGGCTGCCGTGAAAAGCGGAAAACTTTCGGAAGAATTGATAACGGAAAAATGCCGCAAGGTATTGACTTATAAATATGCTTTGGGATTGAAAGACAAACCGCATATCCAGCTCTCCGGACTGGAAAAGCGCTTGAACCGTCCTGAAACGAAAGATTTGATTCTCCGTTTGCAGAAAGCGGCGGTAACGGTAGCCACCAATGCGGGCGGTGTTCTTCCTTTAAATTCAAAGTTGGAGGGAACAGTGGTGCTGAATATTGGTAAGTCGCCTTCCTCCGGACTTGCTTTCTTTAATCGTTTGCAAAATTCTATCCCGCTCTCGCGCATTGTAGCCAGTCCGGAGGCTATGGAAAGCATCAAGCGGCAGTTGCTAAACAGCAAACGGGTGATAGTCGTGATTTCTTCTGATGATTATAAGAAATACAGGACAATGCTCAACTCATTGCCTGATGATTTGCCTGTGATCTATGTCTACTTGATGCCGTTGAAATCCATGCTGAATATGGAGGAATACTGGAAGAAGGCTGCTGCCGTGGTGTTAGGACATTCCGGCGAGTTGGCAATACAGGAGCGTGTAGCCGATGTGATGGCAGGGAAAGCCGTTGCCGACGGACGCCTATCGGTGGCCGTGGCGGATCTGCTTAAACCGGGAGACGGAGTAACAATGGCTCCCAAAATGCTTCCCGTGTTTAAACCCGAAGATTACGGTATGAGCTCAAAAGTATTGAAGCAGATAGATGAAATAGCATTGGAGGGTATTAAGGCGAAAGCCTATCCCGGTTGCCAGATTTTGATATTGAAAGACGGTAAACCGATATATGATAAGTCTTTCGGAACCTTTACTTATGAGAGCTCCAGAAAGGTGGAAGAAGATGATTTGTATGATTTGGCTTCACTGACCAAGACCACCGCTACTTTACTGGCGGTGATGAAACTATATGATGAAGGAAGATTCGGTCTGACGGATCGTATTTCCCGGTATGTTCCTGCGCTGAAAGGTACGAACAAGGAGCGTGTGACTATAGAAGAACTGTTGTTGCATCAATCCGGTATTCCTGCATTTTGGCCTTTCTATAAGGCGGCGATAGATCAGGACAGTTACGAGGGTACATTTTATAAAGCCCGGCCGGATGCGCATCATCATATGCAGATAGATACCCGTTTGTTTGTCATTGATAAGTTTGAGTATAAAAAGGATTTGATGGCTAAAACATTCTCGGGTGATTATCCCCTGCAAGTGGCGGATAGTATGTATCTTCATCGTTCTTTCCGTGACTCCGTTGTGGCACAGATAGGGCGCACTCCATTAAAGGATAGGAGTTACCGGTATAGCTGTCTCAACTTCATGTTATTAAAAGAGATGGTAGAGAACATGACTAAAATGCCGATTAGCGTGTACCTGGAGAAAGAATTTTATGGGCCGATGGGCATGACACGCACTTCTTATCTGCCACTCCGCCGTTTTAAAAAGGAAGAAATAGTACCTACGGTAAAGGCGGACTACCTGCGCAAAGGGGGGATGTTGCAAGGATATGTGCATGATGAATCGGCTGCCTTTATGGGTGGCGTATCGGGAAATGCAGGATTATTCTCTACCGCCCGTGATGTGGCGAAAGTCTATCAGATGTTGATAGATGGGGGGATGTATGAAGGCAGGCGTTATTTGAGCAAGGAGACTTGCGACCTGTTCCTGACTCATACTTCTAAAATAAGCCGCAGGGGATTGGGATTTGATAAACCGGATATGAGAAACACAGCGAAAAGCCCTTGTGCTGCCGAAGCCCCTAAAGAAGTAGTGGGGCATATCGGCTTCACAGGAACCTGTGCGTGGGCTGATCCGAAGAATCATTTGGTGTATGTTTTCCTTAGTAATCGCATTTATCCACGGCCTTTTGACCATAAACAATTAATGAGATTAAATATACGTCCGCGTATACAACAGGTTATGTATCAGGCAGTGATGAAAAGATAGTATTTAGACTTAATACAAATTAGTGCAATTTTGCAATACCGATATGACAACTAATAGAGAAAAGCTGTATATTTGTTCCATCAATTAGTACTAATAATTTAATAATTAACGAAAATGGCTTACGTAATTAGTGAAGATTGTATCGCTTGCGGTACTTGTATCGATGAATGCCCGGTAGAAGCAATTTCTGAGGGTGATATCTATTCTATCAATCCGGATGTATGTACAGAATGCGGAACTTGCGCTGATGTATGTCCTTCTGAAGCTATCCACCTAGGGTAAAGATACAATCGGACTAGAATGAAAAGAGCGACCGTTCCATTTAGTTGGGACGGTCGTTTCTTTTTTATTGGGAAAGTTTGTTTTGCTATCATTTTGCTGTAGGGGCGACGTTTGGTCGCCCGTAAACAATTTGCTTTGTGTTTTCGGGCAGGCAGATCCTGCCCCTACGGTATGTGAAAACGTTATTGGATTATTTCAACTGTGCCAACGCTTCCTTAATGCGGCGCATTGCTTCCACAATATTCTCGTCAGAAGTAGCATAGCTCATGCGGATACACTCCGGAGAACCGAATGATGCACCGCCTACACATGCCACATGACCCACTTCGAGCAAATACATTGCCAAATCATCAGAATCATTAATCTTACGATCACCGGCAGCTTTACCGAAGAATGAATCACATTTAGGGAACAAATAGAATGCTCCTTGAGGATTGTTTACTTCAAATCCCGGAACTTCCTTAGCCAATTTCACAATCAAATCACGACGACGCTGGAATGCCTGACGCATTTCCTCAACCGGAACCTGTGTACCCGTATAGGCAGCTTCAGCAGCCTTCTGAGAAACAGAACATGGGCCGGAAGTATATTGTCCCTGCAACTTATTCACAGCCTTCACAATCCATTCCGGACCGGCAATAAAACCAATTCTCCATCCGGTCATGGCGTATGCTTTTGATACACCGTTTACAATCACTACATTGTCACGAACCTCCGGGAACTGAGCGATGCTTTCGTGCTTGCCACCATAAGTAATGTGTTCGTAAATCTCGTCAGCAATGACATATACCTGCGGATGTTTTGCCAATACGGCAGCCAAACCGGCCAATTCTTCCTTAGTATATACAGAACCGGTAGGATTGGAAGGAGAACAAAGAATCAATGCTTTGGTCTTTGGGGTAATAGCTGCTTCCAGTTGTGCAGGAGTGATTTTGAAATCTTGGTCGATGCCGGCAGTAACAATAACAGGAGTACCGTCTGCCAGTTTCACCATTTCAGGGTAACTTACCCAGTATGGAGCAGGAACGATCACTTCGTCGCCATCATTTACCAGAGCCATAATCGTATTGCAAACCGATTGCTTTGCACCGTTGGCACAAGAGATTTGTGCAGCTGTGTAATCCAATCCGTTTTCGTTTTTCAGTTTAGCTACGATAGCATTGCGGAGTGCAGGATAACCCGGTACCGGAGAGTATCTGGAAAAGTTATCATCCACTGCTTTTTTCGCTGCTTCTTTAATGTGGTCGGGAGTGTTGAAGTCGGGTTCACCCACACTCAAATTAATGACATCAACTCCTTGAGCTTTCAGCTCATTGCTCTTTTGTGACATTGCCAACGTTGCTGAAGGAGACAAACGATTCAGGCGATCTGATAATTGGTTCATTGCTATTGTTTTTTATGTGTTTTAGTTTACTTGCTGCAAAATAAGCTATAATATCTCAATTATGAAAGTAAAACAGGCGAAATCATATAAAAAATGATATGATTCCGCCTGTGATATAGTGTTTTTTACTTGCTGAAGTGCAAAGTATGTCCCATTCTGTCTTTTTTGGTTTTCAAGTAACACTCATTGTATTCATTGGGAGTTATTTCGATAGGAACATTCTCTACTACCGATAGTCCGTATGATTCCAGTCCTACACGTTTTACGGGATTATTGGTAATGAGGCGCATTTTGGTAATTCCTATGCTGCGCAGAATCTCTGCTCCTACACCATAATCGCGTTCATCGGCTTGGTGTCCCAGGCACAGATTGGCGTCTACGGTGTCCATTCCGTCTTCTTGCAGTTTGTAGGCCTTCATCTTCTCCATCAGTCCGATGCCTCGTCCTTCCTGGTTCAGATACACCACTGCCCCTTTACCTTCTTTTTCAATCATCTGCAGGGCTTTGTGTAGCTGGTCGCCACAGTCACAACGCATGGAACCGAAAATATCACCGGTAGCACAAGAGGAATGTACGCGTACCAATATAGAGTCACCTTCCTTTATTTCACCTTTAATCATGGCGATGTGTTCCAATCCATTGCTTTTCTGGCGGAAAGGAATCAGATGGAAATGTCCGTATTCGGTGGGCATATCCACTTCTACACCTTTTTCTACTATTGATTCTTGTTTCAGGCGATAAGCAATCAAGTCGCGTATAGCAATGATTTTGATGTCAAATTGCTTTGCTTTTTCAATTAATTGCGGCATACGCGCCATGCTTCCGTCCTCGTTCATTATTTCAATCAGGGCGGCGGCGGGCTGAAGTCCTGCCAGGCGTGCCATGTCTATGGCTGCTTCGGTGTGGCCGGCACGTCTCAGCACTCCTTTTTCCTGTGCATAGAGAGGGTTGATGTGTCCGGGACGTCCGAAAGTGGCGGCTGTAGAAGCAGGATCTGCCAATGCCTGGATGGTAGCGGCGCGGTCGTGTGCCGATACACCGGTACTGCATCCTTCCAACTTGTCGATAGTGACGGTAAAAGGAGTTCCTAATATAGAGGTGTTGTTGCTTACCTGTTTGTCCAGTTCCAATTCAGCGCAGCGACTCATGGTGATAGGGGCACAGAGCACGCCACGTCCTTCTTTCAGCATGAAGTTTACTTTTTCCGGAGTAATCTTTTCGGCGGCAATAATGAAATCGCCTTCGTTTTCACGGTCTTCATCGTCTACTACGATGATGAACTTACCTTCACGGAAGTCAGCTATCGCTTCTTCAATGGTATTCAGTTTGAATTCTTCCATAGTCAAATTATAAATGATTCATTGTTTATTCTTTGTTGTATATCGCGGCTGGTCTTGATAATGTTTTTCAAGTCCTTATCCAGTCTCAGACTGAATCGCCAGATGCGGAAATAGAAAAAGATACCTACCGGAACGATAACTCCCGCCAGCAGGTTCAACCATCGGTTGTCAAATGGGCTCTTGTGAGCCTTGGTAGACAGGATGGGGTATTTATTCAAGTATCCCAGCAATACGCTATCCTTGCTATTGGATAGTTCTTCAATCAACAGCTCCATTTTGGCACTAATACCGGCTATAATGTCATCGTGCCCGTTGTTGGTAAAGATGCGGATATAGTTGGGAGCACTTGCCAGCTTGTGCCGGGAGTCGTATGCGCTGCAAGCATAGCACAATTCGTTCAGGTCGCTCTCTATGCGTCGATAGTCCGGGTCGTCTATGATAACTTCTTTTCTGAATACATGGCGTGAAGGACGCAAGCCCAGCAACATACGGAAGAAATTAATGTATATTTCGGCATTGAACACCACCGAGTCATTGTTAGACTTGTAGGTGAAGAATGCTCCGATAGGCGCCAGTACGATGCTGCTCATCCATACACCCAGTATCATATTCATTTCACCACTCTTGGCTACACGGGTAGCACCGGAGTCTATAATATAATAGATAACAAAAATCAAAACGGATACAACCACAGGCATACCCAGTCCTCCTTTTCGGATAATGGCTCCTAGTGGCGCTCCGATAAAGAAGAAGATCAGACAACTCAGTGACAAGGTGATTTTCTTGTGCCAATCGGCTTCATGCTTACGGATATTGTTGTCGGCATCTGTGGTCTGATAACTTTTCATGTTCCATTCGCTGGCAAGGGATTCCGTGCGGTCGGCAGCACTACCCAGAGTCTTGTCTTTTTCCGCCAAAGTATAGGAATTGAACAAGCTGTCAATATTGATTCTGCTGCTCGTTTCCGCCATCTTCACAGAGTCAGCTTTGGATAATTCTATCTTGCGATAAGTCGATGATTTTATTTCATTGTACATGGTTCGGCCCAAACTGTCGGCACGATGGTTCAGCGAGTCGATAGAATGGCTGATTTCCAGCATGTTCTTACTGTCTGAACGGTCACTCAGGAAACTTCCGTCCACCATGTTGAATCCTCCGTCGAATTCAATGATGGTATGCTTTTCCCTGAATGTTTCACGTCGGTAGGGGACGTTGTTGGATGATATGGTTTGTGATTTCAGATTTTCAAATTGCTCTCCGTTAAACAGATGCAGGTAGAGGTGCTGTTTGTCGGCTGTCATTTCCATTTTTCCTTCGGAAGCCCAAATGATGTGTGCATTCTCAAATCCGTCCGAGAAGTTGTAGATCAAGACATCTTTCAGCATACCCGTTTCGCGGTCTTTCTGCTTTACATATATATTATAGCCCTCTATTTCGTCATAAAATACGCCTTCCGGAATATCCAGTTCGGGCGAAGTCTGCTTCATGGATACCAGCAGGGTGAGCAACTTTACCTGTGCCTTGGGGGCAATCACATTCTGGAAATAGAAAGAGGTGCAACATAGGAAAGTACAGAAAATGACTAGCGGGCGTATAATCCTGAGCAGGGGAATACCCGCTGCCTTCATAGACAGTAATTCGTAGCGCTCGCCGAAATTACCAAAAGTCATCAACGCTGCCAGCAGAATGGCCAACGGCAGTGACAAAGGTATCAGTGTAAGAGCAGAGTAAAAGAAAAACTGTGCTAAAACACTCATCTCCAACCCTTTTCCCACTAACTCGTCTACATATCTCCACAAAAACTGCATCATGAAGATAAAGAGGCAGATGAAGAAAGTTCCTATAAAGAGCATCAAGAAGCTCTTTAGGATAAATATATCTAATTTTTTTATGCGTAGCATTATTCCATTTTGTGCAACTATTGAGGCACAAAATTAGCATAAAAAACGGAGAGCAGAGATATGTTTTGCATATTTTTATAGAATTACAGTCCGCTTACCCGTTTTAGCTTCTCTATTTCAGAGTTCCACAGCTCTTTTAAATCTTCCACTTCATCCGGTTCCGCCCAGTCTATTACTTCCAACATATAGTCTGAGGTCAATTCATTATATACCATTTTCAGTTCAAAGTATGCTTTGGAATCTTCGTCGTCCAGCCAACGGAAGCGTATGAAGCTGTTTACCCTGAAGTTTGCCACCTCAGCCTGCCGTGATTCTGTCTTACCCCAATGAAAGGTGAATACTTTATCTTGATATGTAACTTTGTCTGCAAACCATGTTTCCAGACCGGATGGGGTACTGATAATAGCCCACACAATGTTGCCGGACCCGGCTTTCAACATGTACTCCAAACGTATTTTTTCTTTTCCCATAGGACAGCATTTTAAAGTTTCGGTGGCAAATTAAACCAAATTTTCTTATTTACCATAATAAATGATATGTTTTTTGAAATATTTATTGCCTGTGTAAAGTGCTCTATTTAAGATAAAAAACAGATTTTACGAGAAAAAGTTCGCCGAAATGTTGCGGAATTGAAAATATACTTCTATCTTTGCACCCGCAAATAAGAAATGATGGCGGGATAGCTCAGCTGGTTAGAGCGCATGATTCATAATCATGAGGTCCCCGGTTCAATCCCGGGTCCCGCTACCACGAAAGATTTAGACTGTTGGGAGGCTTCCACTCTTGGCGGTCTTTTTTAAAGAAAACATGATGGCGGGATAGCTCAGCTGGTTAGAGCGCATGATTCATAATCATGAGGTCCCCGGTTCAATCCCGGGTCCCGCTACATTATTTTTAAGAAGTTTGGTTGGTTAGGCAATTAGGAGGTTTCTGCTCTTGGTTGCTTTTTTTGTTTTATTCTTCTTTATCCACCGTAGGGGCGGAAAATTTTCCGCCCGGTAATCGACCTTATTGCTCTTCCCTTATAAAACAGGCAGTCTGTAAACAAACCCTAGTGAAACCCTGAATTGGTCTTCCTGATTGATTATATTTTCTTTCTGTATATTCTTATATGTCTTTCCTGTAGCATTCAGAAACAGGTGCAGGTTCTTGTCTGCCATCGGGAAATACTTAATCCCTCCTTGATACCCCCATGATGAAAGGTAATTGCCTTTTCCGAATATCCCGTTTTCTTTATAGACGGAGGCGCGGTCATAAAATCCTTTTAAATGAATATTCCGTTTCGGAAGAAAACGATAATTAGCTTCCGACACGAAAGTAAGATATTCTACGGAACGTGCTATCCCGTCCCATGCCGTTCCGTCTTTGTTTATTGCCATTTTGCGGATTACTCCCAGATGGTCTATCGCTGAACGATGGTACAGGATATCCAGGAATAGATTGAATTTTCCCAAGTCCACCATTTGTCCTCCACCTATCATGAATACCCATTTGCCTTTTGCCAATTCTCCTGCGCTGGCGGCATAGCGGAGTTGTACTTTATTGTCGGAATAATTACTGTTCCATGCCAATGAATAATATAATGGCGCGAAAGGACGCTCTATTCCCTCGGGAATCCGTCCGAATGCCTCTTCCATAGTTCCGGCTCTGTTATTGAGCACTTGAATGGCAATTTCCTGATTGCTGCGTGGGGAGTATGCTATATTTACTCCGGTGAGGTAACAGGTTATATTGTTGGTGATTCCGCTGTAATCATATATATTGATAGGATATTCGTTATACTCAAATCCCCCTACAAACAAAGCCTGCCTACCTGCCGTCACGGCAAATCGCGGGTCTAACTGGTATCGGAGGTAAGCATAATCTATGGTGCCCGACAGATTCTCTGTTTCAAAAGCCTGTGTGCCTTTGTTTAATCTTTGCAGGTATTTGTAAGAGAGTTTATCGGTTACATTCCCATAAATCCCGATCATGATATGATCGAAGCGGAAAGAGGCTTCGTCAGTATCTGCATCGCCGGAATTGAATTTGGCGTGAAAGGCTGAACGGAGGTGTAAATCTACATTGATGACTTCGGGCATCTTCTTTTTCATCAGATATCCTACTACGGAATTACGAACAGAATCTTCTTTTTCCGGTTGTGAAGAACCTTGTGCAGTGGTAGGATAAAGTAAGCAACCCATTATTCCCAAGAGAAAAGTACTGAGCTTTGTCATAAGTAAGATGTTTTTTAGGTTAACGCTGAAAATATATATTCTGATATAGTTGCAAATAAATGTAATATTTATGATATTTGCAAGCACTGTTAACCTATAAATGGAATGGGAATGAAAAGTATTGGGAATCGTCTTTTGAATATTGTACTTGTTGTGGGCGCTGTGATACTGACAGGCTTTATTGTTGATTATTACTTTTCCTACTGGAATACCGCTACTGCACGGAATGTTGAGGTAGACATGTCGTCTCTACCCGCTAATCATCCGGATATTTCAAAAAGTGAAAATCTTCATTTTCCCTCTGAGGGCAAATATTGTCTTGCCTGCCATCAGGGGATAGAACCTACCCGCCCGCTGGATTCCGAAATGATGAAACAGATTTTGGAGAAAGGTGCAGCGATGGGTGATCCTAATGGATGCGTAGTGTGTCACGGAGGTACTCCCGGCGAAACGATAGACAAGCATAAAGCACATAGCGGTGTACCTAAAGGTAGCACTTTGTCGGCTTTCACCCCTGTACCGGGAGCTTTGCAAGTCAATGATAATACTTGTGGTTTATGCCATACGGACCATACCTATAATGTACATCGTTCCATAATGAACACAGATGCCGGAAAAATGAAAGCCATTACCTGGAGTTTCGGCATTGGGACAGAAAATAAAGACCATGTGTATGCAGACCATGCCATAGACGACCCCGATGGACCCGAACCCCGTTTTGGTTCTGCAAAATATAAGGAATATATGAAGCAGATGGCGGAGGCTTTTCCGGGACAGTATCCTAAAGAGTTGAAACAGCTTCCCCGGGCATCCTTGGATAGACTGAACACAATGCCGGAACAAGCCGCATTTACCTATCTGCGAAATTGTAACGCCTGCCACCTTAGCAATAAAGGTATGCAAGACCGTGGGCATTATCGGGGTATGGGATGCGCTTCATGCCACAGCCTTTATAGTAATGAGGGATATTATGAAGGAGGCGATCCGTCCATAGACACCGGAAAGCCCGGACATTTGCTGGTTCATGCCATGCAGGGAACACGTAAGTCTGCCGTCACGATTCATGGTAAAAACGTATCAGGTGTGCAGGTATCTACTTGTGCTGCCTGTCATGCCGCAGGTAGGCGCATCGGACATGCTTATCAGGGATTGATGGCATTGGGGCATGGCAGCAACCGTGGACCTTTTGATGAAAACGGATTACCGCAAAAGACCAATGGCGGATATGTATTTAAGTATATGCGTGATGATGCCCATCACCGTATAGAGAAAGACGGAAAGACCGTGACCGGGCTTTTATGCCAGGATTGCCATACCACCAACTCCATGCATGGAAACGGAAATATAGGGAGTACCACTTTGGCTACCATCGAAGTGGAATGTGCCGATTGCCATGGAACTCCCACTCATTATCCATGGGAATTACCGTTGGGATACGGAGATGAATTTGGGAAAAAATTGAATATGAACGATGCCCGTGGACTGGCGGATGAACCGTTGGAAGTAACGAAGAAGTTTGGTATGGTGTATCCTAAAGAAGACGGATACCTGCTATCGGCCAGAGGAAACGCTTTGGGAAATGTAGTTCGCCGGGGCAATAAAGTGATTGTGCACTCGGATAGCGGGCACGATTTTGAAGCTCCTACTTTGAAAGAGCTGGCGGAAACCAACGGATGGAAAAATGCAGTGAAGGCAAAAACGGCAATGGTAAGCATTCCCAAGCACATGGAAAGTCTGGAATGTTATGCTTGTCACTCCACTTGGGCTGCTCAATATTACGGATATAAATATGTGATAGATTATACACAGAAGTCTATAGACTGGCTGGCATCTCCCGAGCAGGTGGATAAGGATGGTACAACGGCGGATTATCATGGCAGGTATGCCATGCAGCAAGGTGCTCCTACTTATGGTGATTACAGCCATGTCCGTTGGGAGAATCCACCCTTGGGAGTGAATGGAGAAGGCAGGGTAAGCCCGTTGGTTGGCGTGATACAAACCGTCAGCACCGTAATAGGCGAGGATGGCAAGGTTATTACATGGAATCATGTAGCCAAGACAAAAGCAGGATATGATGCCATGGAACTGGCACCTTTAAATCCCCATACCACCTCGGCAGAGTCCAGGGAATGTGCCGATTGCCACGGTAATACGGCTGTTATGGGATATGGCATAGATAAAGGTATTTATGATGCGGAACCGCAAGTAACCCGTTATGCCGATGTAGTGGGTGAAGACGGGGAAAATGTAAGTAACTATACGCAGGCTCAGATCAGTGCAATTAAGGGTTTGCATGGAGACTTTATGCAGTTGCTGAATAGCGAAGGCAAACAGGTGCAGACCATTGACTCGCATTGGCCTACTTCTATGCCGCTCACGGCATCTCAGCGTGATGTTCTGTCACGCGGAGGAACCTGCCTCGCCTGTCATCAAGACATTCCGAATGGCTCTATTCCCATCCGTATGTTAGGTAAAATAGCCGAAGTAGCCAATTTGAGTTTTGCTTCCGAAGAAGCCCATGAACACTTGTTGCGCGAAAACAATATTCTTATCTCGTGGGTAAAGGCGGGCGGAATCCTGTGTTGTATTTTACTCATTCCTGTGCTGGTTGTGGGTTATATCAAGAGAAAGAAACTAATGGAGATCATTAAAAGAATAAAGGGATGAAAGAAAAGTTATTTCGCTTTCTGGCTTCTTACCGGGCTACTCTTCTTTTAATGTTGATTTATGTATTCTTAATGGCTTTGGCTACCATTATCGAAAAGAACGAGGGTACGCCGGTAGCTAAAGCCATGATTTACTATTCCCCGCTTTTCCTTTTCCTACAATTCCTGCTGGTTGTGAATTGGGCTTGTGTCACTATCAGTCATAAACTTTTTGCTTTTCGTAAATGGGGATATATCCTTGTGCATGGCGCATTTGTGGTGATTCTTGCCGGGGCAATGATTACCCACCTTTTCGGCAGGGAAGGCATGATGCATTTGCGTGAGGGGGAAAAGAGTGGCCGGATAATGATGAAGAGCAGCATGGGGGAAGCGGAATGCGCCCTTCCATTTCAAGTGGAATTAATTGATTTTGAATTGCTCCGCTATCCCGGTTCGCACAGTCCTTCATCTTACGAAAGTAAGTTGAGGCTGTATGTGGATGGAGAAGTGAAGGAGGAAAAAGTATTTATGAATAATGTGCTCGACTTGAAAGGCTACCGTTTCTTTCAAGCCTCTTATGATTCCGACGAGGAAGGCACTATATTGTCCGTCAGTAATGATGTAGCGGACAGAACAGTGACTTATTGCGGCTATGGATTGCTTTTTGCCGGATTGCTGGGATGTTTTCTGGATAAGAACTCCCGCTTCCGCAGGCTGGGGCGGCAACTGAAAACATTGCAGTTGGTTGCTTTGACAGCTTGCTTGGGCATTGCTTCTTTTGCCGATGCCCAGTCTTTGGCAATACCGGTTTCGCATGCCGGGAAATTCGGCGCTTTGCCTATGCAGTCTGTCAACGAACGGATTATTCCCGTCAACACCTTTGCCTCTGAAGTGTTGCGCAAGTTGCAAGCAGAAAATTTCATAGAAGGATTGACACCCGATCAATTCCTGTTAAGCCTGCTCGTCTCACCGACTGAATGGGCACACATACCTCTTATAAAAATGGAAGATACGGAGATCAGTCGGCTTTATAAATGGAGCGGAAACCGGATCTCTTACCGGGATGCATTTGATAAGAACGGTTTTTACAAGTTAGGTGAGAGGGTAGAAGAGGCTTATGTCAAAAGCCCGGCAATGCGTACCCATTTAGACAAAGAACTGATGAAACTGGACGAAAAGGTCAATACCCTTCACCAGTTGTTTAATTTTCAATTACTCCGTCTGTTCCCCGTTTCCACCGATACGGTTTATCATCGTTGGCACGCTCCGGGTGATGAACTGTCTGATTTGGCTGCGGAAGATTCCCTTTCCGTCATTAACTTATTCAAGCAGTATAGAAATGAAGTTCGGGAAGCAATGGCTACCGGGCAGTGGAGCAAGGCGGATGCTGCATTGGATGCCATCTCTTTGTATCAGCAAAAGAATAATACGGGATTGGATATTTCTACCGGCAGAATGCAAGCCGAGATAAGTTATAATAAACTTAATCTGTTGCTTCATTGTAAAAGAGGATATTTGATTCTGAGCGGATTGCTTCTTGTCTTTTCTTTTGGTGCATGGTTGAAGAAGAACGAAAATATTTGGGAGAAAAGAGTAGGAGGTGTATTATTAATAGGTGTGTTACTCTGTTTTTTGCTGCATACTTATAGTCTTGGCATGCGTTGGTACATATCGGGATATGCCCCTTGGAGCAATTCTTATGAAACGATGGTGTGCCTTGCCTGGGCTTCGGTGTTGGGCGGATTACTGTTTGCTAATCGGAGTTTTATAGCGTTTGCATTAGCAACGCTGCTTGGTGGCGTAGTGCTTTTTGTTTCCGGCCTCAACTGGATGGATCCGCAGATAACTCCTTTAGTTCCCGTCTTGAAATCTCCCTGGCTCATGTTTCATGTGGCTACGTTGATTGCCGCCTATGGGTTCCTTGGTATCAGTTGCATGATTGGCACTACCAATCTTTTGGCACCTGCTTTTATGACTTCCCGGAACAGGGATTTTCTGTCCGTCCGTATTGCCCGGCTCAGTATTATTAATGAAATGTCTTTATTAATAGGTCTGGCATTGATGACTGTAGGGGTTTTCTTGGGGGCGATATGGGCGAATGAATCTTGGGGACGTTATTGGAGCTGGGATCCTAAGGAAACCTGGGCATTAATTACTACCGTTGTTTATGCCATCGTATTGCATCTTCGCTGGTTTGGAAAGAAAGAAAATGATCGTTTGTTCAATTTGCTTTCCCAACTGGCTTTTCTCTCTGTATTGATGACTTATTTCGGAGTGAATTATTTGTTGAGTGGAATGCATTCTTATGGCAGTAATGCAGGGTTGTCCGCTTTGCCATTTTGGGTTTACTTGCTGGGAATTATCTTCTTTGTTCTTCCGGGAGGAATGGCTTATCTATCACCCACGTTTTCCGAATCTGTAATCCGGAGCTCTTGATGGTTGTCGGATTGTAAATCCGCCAAAACAAAACGAAAAAAAATGCAATAGGCTTCATCATCCATTGCAGCCTATTGCATTGGTTATCGCAGCCTATTGCGTTGGTCATCGCAGCCGACTGTATGAAACGATATTATGATTACTTGTCCATGACTGGTTTATATAATAGATATCGTATTACAATTTCATACATAAGAACCATCCAGCTCGGGAATCTGCGGGGGGCATAAGTTACTCGATATGCTGCATCAAACGATAATGCGGATTCTATATCTCCTATACAGAAAATAGATTTCCGGTCAATAACTGTTGTGGAGAAGAAAATGAAGTTAACTTCATCAGGCAAGTAAGTTAACTTCGGCGACAAAGTAAGTTAACTTCGATGGCTCATGAAGTTAACTTACTTTGAAAGGGCAAGTATTGGCAGTTTCTACCTAAAGTATTTTTTGAGAAAACTGAAATGTTTACGTTGTATTTGTGTTGTAGGGAATAAATCATTTTGCGAAAGATTCACAAACTGTCTTTTATTCCTTTCATCAGATAATCAGAGAAAGCTTGAAAAGAATAATGTTGTTTTATTACATCATATGCATTCTCAGTAATTAAGCTATTCATATCAGAGGAATTTAATAAATTTACAATCTTCCCGGCAAAATCCTCTGCATCTTCTGCTATATAAATATTATGCCCATCTTTTAAGAATTCTTCAAATCCACGTGTCGCAAATTGGGAAACCACACATGGACGTTTTAGGGACATAGCTTCTAATACTTTGATATTTGATCCGCCTCCGGCATAAATAGGAACGATGGCAACCTTACATTTCTTATATTCTTCCATCAAGTCTTGAACGTATCCGAGAATTGAAATTCCTGAATACTTTTTCCATGAATCCAAGTATTCCTCAGGCAGTCCCTTGCCAACAATGCGTAATTCAGCATCCGGTATGCGTTTTAATACATTTTCCCAAATGTTGGTTATAAAATAATTTAGTCCTGAATAATTAGGATAATAGGCTAGAAAACCCACAAACAAAATTATATTCTTTCTGCTGGAGAAAGGTATGTCATCAACAATTCCTTTTTGAATATATGGAATGTTAGGCAGATATGATGAATGAGGGTAGGTACATTGATTGGGATTTGAAAAAAAGAGTGTTTAATGCGTGACAGGAACTTTGTCGTGGAAACATTTATCTTCTTCAGTAAATGGGAATAATAAATGTTTCTTAATGCTCCGACATAAGTTGATGAGGCTAGAACTTCCTCCGGCAAATCGTCAACATCTACGATTATATTACTGGAGGTTTCCAAGCCACAGAAGCAAACATTCCTGATATATCGAACCATAATAAATTCATAATGATTGGACTTTAATATAGAGTCTACAGCGGATTTATAGCGCTTGTCTACCCAGTAGTAAGAGTCTAATGAATGTTTAAAGAAATACTTGATTTTCTTTAAGCGTGTATGTTTGATTTGTGATTTGCTTCCCCAATATACGATATTGCAGTGCTGAAGAATCTCACGAGGGTATTCATCGTCTGTGAAACAAACAATATCAACGGTATAATATTGAAGCAATGCGGATAATAACAGGTTTGTTCTTTGGTTTTCACCAGAAAAAGGTGCGAAAGGATTGCCACTGGTAATTAACAGTACTTTTTTCATGTATAATGTGATTATAAACACTCATTATAAGACTATATATAGAACTTATATTGAGTCATTTTTTTATATTGGCTGAAATAAAACGCTGAATCATATTTTTAGAGATTCTTCATTAGAAAGTTTAAAGATTCATTTCTGAGAATGTCTATTTTGCTATTAACAGAATTCCAATCATAGGTATTTTCTGATAAAAGTCTTATTGCAATATCAAAAGAAAAGTCAGTGACAAGGTGTTGCCTTAGATCTATTATCTCCAATAAATCTATCATTCGCGCCAAACCTCTTTCCGGATTTCCTATAGAAATAAAAGGGCGATTGAATAATGCCGAAAAAACCGTTCCATGAAAAGAATCGGTAATAACGTATTTGGCCGTCATTATAGATTTAAGCCAATCCTCTATGGAAGGCAGAGTGCTGCCTAATGTAAACAATTTTGGTTCGCAATTCAATTCTCTGGCTACTTGTGCAAGGACTTCTGCTTTTCCTTCTACGTCATCTAGTATATAGCAAAACAATGTGTTATTAATAGTTGTATTATTATTGCTAATGCAGCATTTTTCATAATCTTGTTTTGTTAAAAGCATTGTAGGGTCCAAAACAACTTCAACAGGTGTTTGTGCACTCCAATGATATTTGTCTGTTATTAGAGATATTGCACTCTTTTCGCGGACAGATGCGGCATTAAACTTCTTAAACAAAGCACCGCATCTTTCGATATCTTCTTCTGTGTATTCCATTTCATCTGTACCAAAAGAGGCTGCATAAGCAATTCGCTTAACTTGCCATTGCTCTGCGAATGCAAAATAAAAGTCTGCTATACCTGGAACATACTTGGCTCGCCATACTTGGTCACTGCCCACAATTAATGCTTCAAAATTATGTTTCTTTATTTTCCGGAAATCATTTGATGACTTTATTTCTTCAGTTTTTGGCATCAGATACTTATCTAGAAAAGGCAGTATGTTTTTCCCTTGTTTCTTATAAAGTTTCTCACGTGACTTCGTATTATATACTATAAATTCCCTTGTGATGAGCATTTTTATTCTGGCTTTCAAATATCTTATCATAGAACAATGTAATCCATCGGGCTTTCTATTGATCAGCCACACTTCATGTCCCATTCTTTTAAGCACTGTCATCAGTGCATAAGCTTGTAGATATCCTCCGTAATTATGATTGAACGGTAATGTCAGTATTCCAATTTTCATACGTGTATTTTATTATGTTCCCTGCTAGTTAGAGAGTTTTAAAATGTAAGTTGTATTTAAAAACAATAAGTTTAAATCAAAAGAGGTAGTCGTGGAGTTTGCATCATAAGTGCTTTTTAGAAATCCGTCAATCTCTTTTTATAGCTTTTATTTTCATCTTTGCAAATCCTATTAGTTTGTTTTTTACTTCTTTATCAATTCCCATTATCCATGAAACCGTGCTTACACATACTACACTGACAATGCTTAGTGTCAAAAAACTAACAACGGAATTGGAGAATAATTCATTGCGATATATATAAAGCAAGCAAGGTATGGGTATGGCTGCTATCGTTACTTTTATACAAGGGATAAAGACGCTGAATGTATCTTTCCATGTGTACATCGCTATTTTGATAATAAGAATAGGTTTAACAATGAGACCCACAATAGAGCAACCTATAAGTAATACCCATGCAAGTGATACCGGTCCATATCCTAATTTGAATAGTAGGTAAGTGATGGGAAAGGCCAGAAAGAGTATTGTGGGACTTATCATGGCGTTTTCTTTAATTTGACCTTTAGCGTAAAGGGCTGTATAGAATGAAGAGTCAAATACCTGAAAAAGACTGGTGACTATGGTGAGTTGAAGAAAGATAACTATATATTCTGGTATCTGTCCCAACCATAGTTGTATTAATGGTTCGGCTACGAGGCATACAGGAAGACACAAGGACAGCATCATGAAATATGAATACTTTGTAGAACTTAATAATAAGCGTTTACTGCCATCATAGTCTCCGGCTGCATAGCGTTTCACTATTTGGGGATTGGCTGCCGTACGAAAGTTGGATACAAATTGATTGGCAGCCATGTTTACTTGGTTGGCTATGGCCCGCGCTGTAACAACCGTTGGTAAGAAGAATAGATTAATAAGCACTGTTGCTCCTTGATTAATAAATGCTATAGTTGTGTTCGCCCATAAATTCCATCCTGAATAACTAAGTATATCTTTCATTATTCGTCTATCAAACATCATTCTAAAATGAGTTTCACGAAAGTTCTTGATACAGTAGAAACGATAGAACAAAGCTATGCTTATTTGCAAAATACAAAGGAGGACAGCATAGACAATAAGCTTGTCCCAGTGGCTGATAGTAAGTAGATAAACCACAGAAAGTTTGAGGATTACTTCTACAATACTGAGATAAGCATAGATACTCATCTTTTCATGACTGATAATTGATGCTGTATATGGTACTTGGGTTATGGTAATGAGTGCTGTGAGGATAGACAGATGGTAGGCTATGACGGCTGCGTGGAGTCGGTCGGGTGCAATAACTAGTTTATTATATACAAACCACAAACCAAAAGTTTCGGCAACCAATGCTATCAGCAGTGCGAGAATAATATGAATTGTCAGCGTGGTGGAGAATGTTTTTTGTAGCTTTTCAGTATCTCCACGTCCTAATTCATAAGTTAGGAAGCGGGATGAACCTGTGCTTAATGCTCCGTTGACAGACGAGAGCATCATTACTACTCCACCAACTGTCTGATAGATTCCGAAATCTTCTACGCCTAATACTTGTAAAACCACTCTGGATGTATACAAAGCCACAAGCATTGTAAACATCATGTTGAAATATAGGAAGAAAGTATTCTTGGCTATAGTTTTATTATTTGATATTGATTTAGACATTCATTAATTTTATAGTATGGAAAAATCGCAATTATCAGGGTCATAACGCAGTCTGGAGTTAATATTGACGCTGTCAATGGCCGCCATCTCTTGATCTGTAAGAACAAAGTCGAATATGGAAATGTTTTCTATTTGTCTCCCTTTATTTAGTGAGCGAACCACCGGAATTACTCCATTTTGGATGTGCCAACGAAGTACTATCTGTACTATCGTCTTATTGTATTTCCGGGCAATTTCTTTCAGTAGGGGCAAACGAACCAGGCGGTCGTCCATACGGGCGATAGCTGTATAAGCTTCTACTTGAATATTGTGTTCCTGGCAGTAGGCTATCAATGCTTTCTGTGTGAATAGCGGATGTATTTCTATTTGATTGATGGCAGGAATAATATCAGAAGTCTTAAAGATTTCCTCCAAATGGTGTTGGTGGCAGTTGGCTACCCCCAATGCTCTGCAATACCCTTCTTTATAAAGTTTTATCATTTGCTGCCAGGTGTCAAGATGGTAGCCTGTGACCGGCCAATGAAACATGAGTAAGTCAACATAGTCAGTACCCATACCTTTGAGTTGTTCCATCAAGCATTCGCGCACTGTTTTTTCTCTCTGTGCTTTATTGCTGATTCGGGTGGTAAGAAATAGATCCTTTCGCTCAATATGGCTTTTCTTGATTGCTTTGCCTATCAGGCTGCCATCGCCATAGGAGGATGAATAGTCCAAAAGTTTGAAGCCTGCCTGGAATGAGTGAGCTACGGCATCAATGTAATTTGCTTCTACTTTATGCCGACCATAGAACTTATTGTATGCCCGTTTGGTCAGCTTTGCCACAGGGGTGTTTGATTTGAGGAATTTATTCGTGTTATATTCCGGTATCATTGGACCATTGCCAATGCAGGGGATTGTGATATTATTATTAAGTAGGATTTCTTTTTGCATGTTCTTTTACGTTTTATATATTAGCGTCTTTCCTGGTTATTTTCAAGATCTTTTTTGAAGAGTGTTCATTATGTTTCTTTATTCTTATTGTTTCCACTTGACATTCTCTTTGATGACTTTTGCCGGTACGCCACCCACAATTGTATGTGCAGGGACATCCTGGGTTACTACGGCTTTGGCGGCAATAATAGCTCCTTCACCTATGGTGACCCCTTTCAGGATAGTGGCGCCTTGGCCAATCCAAACATGCCGCCCTATCTTTATAGGTTGGGATACCTGATAATCATCCTGTATGATGGTGTGCCCGTCAAAAGAACGTATAACGACGTCACGGCCTATGGTTGCACCTTCGCCTATTTCAATGCTGGAACCACAAATAATTTGCACATTTTCGTTTATAGAGCCTTCATTAAGAGTGAGATGACCACCTTTGATAATACGCACAAAAGAACCGGCGTACATTGTGAAGTTGCCATTAATTGTGAGTAAGGCATCCTCTTCCACAAGTAATCGGGTTTCCATATGAGAGCTTTTTACCTGTTTGACTCCAATGCTTAATGTGCCATTGGCTACTATCCGGGCATTCTTGTCAAGCTGGATCTTTGCATATTTGAGTACATTAATAGGAAACTTTTGCTTTGAAACGATTTGAGAAGAAAAGAAATTGTATTTAAGTAGTGTGTGCCAGGAACTAAATGAGAAATCTAATTCAAGGGATTTTTTGTACAGGTAATGGGCGCCTCTTAATTTGCTCCTTATGAATTTCTTCATTTTATTGGTGAATGTAGGCATTGTAAAGAACTCCTTGGTCACTTGTTCGAATGGCTTTTTATCTACTGCTTCAAAGAACTCTTTACGATTCGGTTTTACGGCTTTCAAAGGAGTGTTCATGGCGGGATTTCCTTTGGCAGCATCAGCCATGGTAAATTCTTTCCATTCAATATTTGACTTGATAGTTTCGAATAAAGCTAAGCCTTTATTTGAATTGATCATAACTAGGGAAGTGCCACGGTCTTGGTCCATCGTTTTGTCGATATTCTCAATCCCCCAGAAATCGGCAAGAGTAATGTCGGCTTTCTGTGGAAATCCTTTGAAAAGACAGTTGTAACATGATGGACGTGCAAAGTTACCATTTTGTAAGTAGCCCACAAAGAAGGGATCGTGTCAGCGGTCTTTGCAGTATTCTTTTCCGTTGGCGAAATTGACGCGCATGGAGAAATTATGCCATCCCCATTGCTTGGCCTTAAATTTTATCTTAGTGGCCTTTGCCCCATATTGGCGTTCAAGCATATTCATATAGGACAGAAATACCTTGGGGGAGTTTACACCACGGCAAATGAAATCGCAAGTGGTAAGGTTGGCATACTCTTTACGTAAAAACTTATATAAAGCATGTACTTGGCACGGAGTACCGCAAAAGAACACCTCTTCACCATCTTTTAGTCTTTTCCTGATATTGTCATACTTATCCTCCATGCTGCTTTGCAGGTATTTGGAACTGCGTATTTGGGGAAGCATGTCCGGATCATTAGAGAGGATATGTAAAACTGTATGGTCTTGATTATAAATTGCACCACCTATATAGGCAGCCTTATCATACATTGCTAAGGCTAGCATGGAGAATATTCCTCCTGACGTGCTATCAATGCGAATAGCGTCATTTTTTGCATAGGCTGCAAAAACCTTTGGAATATCATATCTTTCAATATGGGAGGCTTGCTCGATAATGGGACATACCTTTTCGCACATTCCACAATCAGTACATTTGTCTTTATCAATTTCCTCTTTTACCAATGAAGACACAGCCCCCAAATAAGAGTTATTGAAGTATTTGCTGATCACTCCCTTCAAAGTCTTTTTCTTAAAATCATCCCGACTTACCACTGCATAGTACTGGTAGGTATTTCCAAATGTTTCATGACTAAGAAAACCTTTTTCTTCCAACCCCCGCACAATAGTAGACAGTGTATTGAAGTGAGGACGCGGTTCATCATAGAAATCAAGTAACTGTTTCACAAACAACGGGCCTTTATCCCAAAAGTAGCCCATAATTTCTTCTTCTTTTGCTGTCAACGTTTTCATAATCTTTCTTTTTATTACCGCAAATAAACTAAAACTTTTAGTTACCAAACTAATTTTCATAGTTAAAGTAAACTAAAAGCCTTAGTTTTGAAAGGAAATGCCTGTTATTCCATTCTTTTCCGTATCACAGACCAAGTAGGAGTTATTAAAAAACTCTCTTCCATTTGACCGATCATCTTCTTGAATTTATTCATGGGAATAGCAAAGGAAAGTATATCTTTTTTCACACATTTACGCGCCGAAGGATCGAACATACCCAGCACAGCCCGATTAGCTCCCATCAGTTGTTCCCTATAAGGATGATAAATAATGCTAGCGCATCCGGCTCCGAAAGGGGTAATTACTGCATCGGGATCAGCATTGTCAAAACAAGCCAAGGTGAACAGTCCCGAAATTACATCAGCCGATGCAAAAAAGATAACGGCTTCAGGATTATCCATACCATCCAAATTATCCCAACGCTTAAAAATAAGATTCTTACCTTTTAATGGCAAAATAGGAAGTTGGGCAATACATTCGGCTGATAATTGGGGTGACTGCTTATAGCGTTCCCCCTCGCCGGATTCATCATGGGAAAGGAAACATTCGAAACCTTGAAACATCTTTTCCGAAAAGCCGGTGTACCGCCTCCCTCCACGACAACATACGGAAGTTACCTGCATACAAAGCGTTTCTCCACGACGTGCCCTCATCAGTTGGGAAATGA
>Ga0192241_10149_pt1 | contig 39030 bp, 36 predicted proteins | sample Koala_Koa27_I3_FD_131239 | JGI IMG/M metagenome (GOLD analysis project Ga0192241, IMG submission 131239) | Enriched cells from koala feces incubated with labeled cellulose particles, San Francisco Zoo, California, United States - Koala_Koa2-7_I3 ... | reverse complement strand
GACGAAAGCCAAGGAGATTTGCCTGCTTCTACTATGTCCGAAGTTTATGACCAGATTTATACTGATTTGGATGATGCAATCAAACTTTATAAAGAATCGGGTTTGGATCGTCCTAAAGATGATAACTATAGCCCGAATCTGAATGTTGCTTATGCTACTTACGCTCGTACTGCTCTGACTCGTGAGGATTGGGCAAATGCTGCCAAGTATGCTCCGTTGGCCCGCGTAGGTTATCCTTTGATGGGTAATGAAGAATATGTGGATGGAGGTTTCAATACCCCGAATCAAGAATGGATATGGAGTTGTTATGGTGCTTCTGACCAGACTTTATTTTATTACTCATTCCATGCATATCAGGCAAGTAACTCCAGTGCCAGCATCTGCCGCACTTATGCTTGTGCTATGAGCAGGGAATTGTATGACCAGATTCCGGAAACCGACGTTCGTAAAAATATGTACTTAGGTCCGAAGGATGGTGAAACTTATACCACTTCTACAGGACGTGCATCAAGCGGACCATTATACCAGCGTGCAAAGGCTGACTATGCGGATAAGCTTTATAGTACCAGCTATATTTTTGCTTATATGCAATTCAAATTCCAAGTCTTGGATCAGCCGGGAGTAGGTCATGTTAACAATTTCCGTTCTGCCGAGATGTATCTGACGGAAGCTGAGGCTAATTGTCATTTGGGTAAGGATGCTGAAGCTCAAAGCTTATTGATTGAGTTGAATAAAGCTTCCGGCCGTGATCCTGAATATACTTGTACCAAAACAGGGGCTGATTTATTGAAAGAGGTGAAACTCTACCGCCGTATTGATCTATGGGGTGAGGGATTTGATTGGTTCGACTATAAACGCTGGAATGAGCCGATAGTACGTCATGCTTATAAAGACGGCGGAAGTTTCCATGCCCAGTTTGCTGTGACTATCAATCCCGAAGATCAAAACCATTGGACTTGGGTATATCCTGCAAAGGAGGTAGATTATAATTTGGATCTTGACTCTTATAACGAATAACATGGAATAATTTTCATTCATTACTCTCTCTTTAACTAAAGAACAAAGGGCGATGCATCAAATGGAATCTGTTTCTGTTGATGTGTTGTCCTTTGTCATTAACTAACCCGGTAAAAAGTCTTTTTATGAAAAACATCATTTCATTTCTGGCAGCTATCTTTAGCTGTTTTCTATCTTTTGGTCAGGACATGGCTTATCAGCGTCCGCCTCAAATAATTGAGGATATTGCCCTGGCTCCTACAACTCCCCGTGTCTTGTTTAATGATACCTATACATGGATGTTGCAATTGCAAACCTCCCCTTATTACTCTGTTGGTGAATTGGCCCAACCGGAACTTAGACTGGCCGGTACACGTATAAATCCTGCTACCTATAGTCTTTCACGGCAACGTGGTTTCCTTGGTGTCAGCATAAAGAATATAAAAACAGGTAATGAGGTCGTTGTTAGTGGGTTACCGGAGGAAAGCATCATAATAAACGCTATTTGGCACCCCGATGGTAATAGAGTATTGTTTGCTTGTAAAGAGAGTGATGGCATCTACCTGTATTCTACCCTGTGTGCAGATGGAAAAGCGAAAAAAAATCAGTAATCGTAAACTAAATGCTACTCTTGGAGGCTCTGTTTCTTGGCTGAATGATACGTGTTTCATTATCAAGGCTGTTCCCGAAAACAGAGGGAATGCTCCGATAAAAAATCCAATTCCTGTAGGGCCTATGGTTCAAGAAAATTTGGGCAAGGAAGTGGCAGCACGTACTTATCAGGATTTGCTGAAAAATAAATATGATGAGGATTTGTTTGAATATTATTTTACTTCCCAATTGGTGAAAATAACGCCTCAGGGTGAAATAGAAATGAGTACCCCGGGTATTTATAGCAGAATATCAGTATCTCCTGATAAATCGCTGTTGCTGACCACTACCATTGAAAAACCTTATTCATATACAGTACCTTATTCTAATTTTCCTGCAACTACTTCTATTATGGATATGCAAGGAGAAATAGTAAAAGAGATCCTTAAAACTCCGGTAGTAGTGCCTGCTATGGGGTATGATACGACTTCTCCTTTTTCGCGCAATTATGCTTGGAGGCCCGACAAGCCTGCAACACTATACTGGGTAGAAGCACAGGATAATGGGAATCCGCGTAGCAAGAAAGTAGAAATAGCTGATATTGTTTATCAACAAGAAGCGCCATTCACTTCACCAAAACAGGAAGTATGCCACACATCGATGCGTTTTAGGAGTATTCAGTGGCGAGATGATAACTTTGCATTACTAACCGAAGGTTCACGAGCTACACGAAATAATAAAACTTATCGTATTAAACCCTGTTCCGGCGATGCTCCCCAATTGGTATTCGATTTGAGTACAGATGATTTATACGGTAATCCGGGAATACCATATACTGTTAAAAATCAATATGGAAAATATGTTCTTTACACCGATAAAAACTATTCGGAATTGCTTATGACTAGTGAAGGGGCTTCTCCGGAGGGTAATATGCCCTATATCAGCCGTTATAATTTAAATAAGAAAAAGAACACTGTCTTGTGGCGTTGCAAAGCTCCTTACTATGAAACTGTTGTTGCCATTGTCGATCCGGTAAAGTTGCAGGTCATTACAGCTCGTCAATCTCAAACTGAACCGGTAAATTTCTATTTAAAGGAGTTGAAAAAACGTAAGGAAATGGCTCTTACTCATTTTGCCAATCCTTATCCGATGCTGGAAGGAGTAACAAAAGAAAAAATAAGATATAAACGGGCTGATGGAATAGATCTGACGGCTACTGTTTATCTTCCTGCCGGTTATGATAAAGAAAAAGACGGACGGTTACCGGTGTTGATGTGGGCATATCCGCGTGAATATCGTTCGGTAAAGGATGCCAGTCAGGTGCGTGGCTCACAATACACTTTCACTAACATTAATTATGGTTCGCCTGTATTTTGGGTGACGCGTGGTTATTGTGTAATGGAGAATGTGGAAATGCCCATTGTAGGTAGTGATGGAAAGGAGCCAAATGATACTTATATAGAACAATTGGTAATGGATGCTGAGGCAGCGGTAAAGGTTATTTCGGATATGGGAGTCGGTGATCCGAATCGTATTGGTGTGGGCGGACATTCCTATGGGGCTTTTATGACAGGAAATTTGTTGACGCACACTAAGTTATTCAAGGCGGGGATTGCCCGTAGTGGTGCTTATAATCGTACATTGACTCCGTTTGGTTTCCAGGCAGAGACGCGTACTTATTGGGAAGCTCCTGAGGTGTACAATGTTATGTCTCCTTTTATGTATGCCGATCGGCTGAGTGGTGCACTTCTCTTGGTACATGGTGAGTTGGATAATAATACCGGAACTTTTCCCATTCAAAGTGAACGGTTTTATCAAGCACTGAAAGGTCATAAAGCTACTGTCTGCTATGTTGTTCTTCCATTGGAAAGTCATAGTTATTCGGCTAAAGAGAATATACTTCACTTGCTGTATGAGGAGGATGCTTGGTTGGAGAAGTATGTGAAGAATGCGGAGTATCCGTTCTGAACATTATATTTGTGGTAACCTTAGAAAATAATACAATATGAAGAATCTTTTAAAACGTCATTCACCTCACAGCATTATTATTTTACTCTTAATGCTCTGTACGGATTGTAGTCAATATGACTCCCTGTCTTCTCCCTCTCACGACTTGGAGGAAAAGTTTTTTCAGGTTTCTTCTCGAAATAAGGAAAGGGGAAGCATAAAAGCGACTCCGGAAGGAAATATTTTATATTTTATGGATGCTCTGAAAACTAAGAATAGAGAGGCGGAATTTGTTACAACATTTATTGATCGTTTAGGATTGCCTCTTTGGGACTGCTATGGATATTTCTATACCTATGATGGAGATCTTGTCTTTTTAGCCCCGGTAAAGAGCTTGATTTATCCGAAGGAAATAAATACATTATGGGTGTTTGCCGTAAAAAGACAGCAGAACAAGGTGAAATATCATCTATACCACCGTTGGGAAACAGATGGAAGCTTAAGTAAGACATGGGTATTTGACTATTTCACTATAAATGTATTAGGCGAAAAGCCTGAAAGTGGTCTTTCCTTTGGGATAAAAGCCCGGAATGAGGGGGAGATGCATTGTGTACATTCCTATATAGAAATAGGTGGAGAAATTTTTGACAAGGGCTGGCATTGCTGGGAAGATGCCGGAATAGAGGGTGATACGGATGATTCATGGGGGAGATTACTGTGAGGATTGCGGTGGAAATGGCGAGTTTGGTTATGATGATTCCTTTTTGCCGGAAAGTGGCGGAGGCAACGGATCGGATGCGGAAAAGATTGATCCGGATAAGATTGATTCCCCATGCAATCGGGCGCAAGCCTTATCTCAGGACAACGGTTTTGTGGCTCGTGTGAAAGAGGTGTATTCTAAAACATTTTCTTCAACTAATTCTTTGGAACAAGGATTTATAAAAACGTCCTCAGGAGAAATAATCTATCCGGGGAGGCAGGCTTCCGGAAGCATCCTGTTCAAGAATGAGCAATTGGCTGGAAAAGAAATAATAGAGTGGTATCATTCACACCCCACAGGTTCCATGATTACATCCCCTACCGATTTAAAAGCATTGGCCATACGGTATCAGCAAGGCTATATCCAGTCGGAGGATTTTACCTATGGAGTTGTTTCTGAATTCGGATGCCTCACTCTGATGATTTCTTCTCCTTCAGATTTCGATGTTTTTGCAACAAAGATGAGAAATAACGAATTAGAAGATAGTTGGACGGATTATGTACCTTTTGATGACTCTGGAGGTGTGGAGAAACGTATTGGCCAGCTTCTTAAATTCCTTCAAAAAAATAATTCCGGCTTGTCTTTGATGTATAGCTCGACAATAGAAGGAGGAAATCCTATATGGAAAGCTAAGGAATTGGATTTAAATGCCGATATGATTGACATGAATTGTAACCAATAAAAATAAAAGAATATGAAGAATGTAGTATTAATTTCATTGTTGCTTTTTATAAGCACGATTACTTTTGCCCAAAAGGAAATAACACCTACAAAGAATTTAGACGCTTATGTAGGGACATGGGTATATGCTTCTAACGATAGTATATTTAAAATAACTCTTAAAAGAGGTCTGGTGGAAGGGCAAGATGTCATCATAAACTCTATAATGGGTGGCTATTTCCTTTCTGTGAAAGGCGTGCCGGTAGAAGACTATATGGAGGTTGATACGACAATCCCTTGGAACTATAAAAATGAGACAAGAAAATTCCATATTATTGCGACCAATGCTGCTACTAATCTGAAATATGTTGATCCTGACCAGGTTGGTACATGGTTTTTTGACGCACGGAAAAAACATATCAATGGTAAAGGCATACAAGGTGGTCGAATTCTATTATTAGCCCCTGATACGATCAGGTGGATTTTAAATGAAAAGCGAGGACTTGGAATAGATGATACCGGGGAGTTTACGCCTATAGGTTTTTCTGTGCCGGAAGATGTCATTATGATAAAGGAGAAATAATCTATCTGGGGAGGCAGCCTTCCGGCAGTATCTTGTTCAAGAATGAGTGATTAGCCGGAAAAGAAATTATAGAGTGGTATCATTCATATCCCACAGGTTCAATGATTACCTCCCCTGTAGATTTGAAATTGTAACCAATAAAAAATAAAAGAATATGAAGAATGTAGTATTAATTTTATTATTGCTTTTTATAAGCTCCATTACTTTTGCCCAAAAGGAAATAACACCTACAAAGAATTTAGACGCTTATGTAGGGACATGGGTATATGCTTCTAACGATAGCATATTTAAAATAACTCTTAAAAGAGGTATAATGGAAGGACCGGATGTCATCATAAATTCCATAATGGGTGGCTATTCCCTTTCTGTGAAAGGCGTGCCGGTAGAAGACTATATGGAGGTTGATACGATAACCTCTTGGGATTTAAATAATGATACAAGAAAGTTCCATATTTTTGGAACCAATGCTGCCACTAATTTGAATTATATTGATCCCAACGAAATTGGTACATGGTTTTTTGACGCACGGAAAAAACATATCAACGGCAAAGGTATACAAGGTGGTCGAATTCTATTATTAGCCCCTGATACAATCAGGTGGATGCTGAATGAAAAACGAGGGCTTGGAATAGATGATACCGGGGAGTTTATGCCTATAGGTTTTTCTGTGCCGGAAGATGTCATTATGATAAAGGAGAAATAATTGCTTTGAATGACTTATTATGGGAAAACAATTTGTGAGCATAATGGCGTGTTGTCAAGTCAGGTTACCCTAGAAAAACTTTATTTTGTATTTTATCTCTCATGCTCTCATTATTGAACTTTAAATGCCGATGTACAAGCCGTTTCAATGATGAGAGCAAGTATGAGAGATAAGCAAAAAGATGAGAACAATGCTCTCATCTTTCACTAAATATGTCCTACCTAGTGCCGAATTGGCCGATACGTTTTTAAAAAACGTCCTGAAATGTCCTCCATTTCATGCTGGGAAATGAAGTGTTGCGTGCTCTTGAACAAAGTGTTTCAAGCATTCAAACACTCTGTTCATGTTTTTTGCAACGGTAAGATAAGACTTTTTACCGAAATAAACAATAGCAGAAGGGGCTATCCGACTTTTTTGGACAACCCTATAAATTGAATACCATTAGAAAGGAACAACCATTTGACATGACCTTGCCTGTAGGGATTCGTTTCTCTTGGTAAGAAAGTTCTTTTCTCTATGCAGTCTTTTCTTATTTAGATTATCATACTTATATAGATAATCTAAATGAGAAAAGATGCAAGAACGACATATTGACCGTAAACGCTATTTCGATGAACAAGCGCAAACGAGTAAAAACTATTATATTCCATATATAGAAAACAATATAGGGTATCTCCCCAATAAAGTGCTAGAAGTAGGATGTGGCGAAGGTGGAAATCTACTATCTTTTCTATGATTCCATATGTAAGAAATTTCTTCAGTACGAGTTGCTTTTATTTGATAGTTAGAAAATGACCTAATTACAAAAACATGAAATCAAAATGCAGAACTACTTCCATAGATTACCTAAAATGCGTATATATTATCCTTATGGTTGTCTTTCATTTAGCATATATTGGCGACGAATATCCCTATGTAAAACAAGTCGTTTATACTTTTCATATGCCAGCCTTTCTAATAATATCCGGCTATTTAGCCAACATTCGGAAAGAGAAAAAAACAGTTTATATTGTCAATCGTATGGATTTTTATTCCATATGCAATGATGGAAACAGGGTATGTTGTAATGTCATCAATCTTACCTGTACGTGAAAATGTAGAGAATATTTCTATATGTTTTTTATTGAGTAAGGTATTTATGGCACCTATGGGACCTTATTGGTATTTACACACTTTGATTATTTGTTATTCAGTTTATTATGTAACCTATAACGTTTGTTCCCGAATAAACAAAATCTCTTTTTTTCATTGTATTAGGAATTTCTTTTTGGGTACTCTCTGATTGGATCAATATCATTTCTATGGCAAATGCTATCTATTTTTTGATAGGAATCATTATTAGCCAATGCAGACTGAATTTCCTATCAGTATTCCAACCTTCCATTTTAGGAGCGCTTTTTTGTTTATACTAAGCTGTTACCCTACAAATTTAAACAGATATAGTTTGGCAGGCATCATAATTACCTATTCTTCTATAAGTTTTTTACTTTGGGGATATTTCTATATACCCGGTAAAGTGAAATTTCTATTACATTTTATAGGAAGGAATACTTTGTCTATTCTATTATTCTCTCCGATATTCACCATTCTATCAAAAGTTTTAATTCCTTTGTTCTCTTTCGACCCCTCGGGATTAAGTTTTACGTGTATAGCAGTAACTTTTGTAATCAGCGGCAGTATGTCTATAGCGTGGTGCATGGATTATATGAACTTATCTTATTTCTTTTGTGGCAAGAAAAATTTATTATATCCCCCTTGATTTTTCATCAGAAAAAATAGTAAAATCGAATGTAATTCGTCAATAGTCTTTAGTACAAGCTGTTTTGCATTCTGAGAGAAACTGATAATTTGAAACAGATTAAACAGAAAAGTATGCAGTAAATCCGCAAGACTTTCATTTAATAATAAAAACACTTAAAACAATAATCTTATGAAACCAAGGTCTTTATTCAGGATTCTTTTGTTTGTCTTTTGTGCGATTTGGGTTTCCAGTTGTTTAAACGATAACGAGCCTCAAGACAAAGTCGAAAAAGTCAAAATGCATGTTTTTGCAGGAACAAGTATATGTATGAGATGGAATTCATCTATACCGGTGGAATGTATGTTAGTAAGAGAAGAACAACAAACTAGCTACACTAAGATGCTTTTTTCAGGCATAAACGGGTTTGAATATGAGAAAGGTTATGAATATAACTTATTGGTAGAAAAAATTACTTTATCCAATCCACCAGCCGATGCAAGCAATTTAAAATATAGGCTAATAGAAGTCTTATCAAAAGAAGTAGCAACAGGAGAAAAGCAAAAGGTTACAATGTATGTATCAGCAGAACCTGGATATTATAAGTGGGGAGAAATCACACAAGATATGCCGCAAGAAGGCATGAAAGTCAGAGAGAGCGAATCTGTTGACTGGGAAATCGTACCATTCAATAAAATAACAGGCTTTGAGTATGAAGAAGGATATGAGTACGAATTATTGGTTGAAAAAACAATCTTGGCCAATCCGGCAATAACAGACTATAATACAATATACAGGTTAATAGAAATATTATCAAAGAAGTAGAAGATGTAATCAATAGAGGATTGAAAATATAATCTATTGCGTATGTCTGTGCCAAACAAAAGTCTAGGGGAGTGGCATTTCCTGTTTGTGCGTGTAGGGCTTGGACTCCCTGTTGTTCTAAATATGTCCTACCTAGTACCGAATTGCCCGATACGTTTTTACAAAACGTCTTGAAATGTCCTCCATTTCATGCTGGGAAATGAAGTGTTTCGTGCTCTTGAACAAAGTGTTTCAAGCATTCAAACACTCTGTTCCGAGCATTCAAACAAAGTGTTTCAACCCTATGAAACACTTTGTTCCACATACCGGGGACACCCTTTATCACCATATATATCCATTCACGAAGCCATCATAAACAGTCTCGGACGTTACGCCGTACTTGCGGAACACTTGGCGGATGTACGCCTGATCCTGCAAATTGAAAAGGGACTCTTTGCGATAATAGCGGTAGTAACCGCTTCTGCCATAATGATACAATATAGTTTGCTTGATGTCCATGGCAACCTTGTGCGGAAGGTCGTCATACAGATGGCGTACTCCAAAGGCAAAGCGGATGGGTTTGTCGGACTTGTAATAAGGGCATTTCTCGTCTGCCGCCGGAGTATAACTGGGGCTTACTATTTTGATGAACTGGCAGTTTACCGTGATATGGAGTGCCGCTTGGCGGCGCAAGCAATCGGCGGACTGGGGACACTGCTCATTCAGGCAATGGGCGAAACCTCGGGGAACTGAATTGTAATCAAATTCTGTTGTTAGCATATTGTTTTCTTTCTAATGATTAAGGGTATAAAGGTAGTCAAAAATAGGTGGAAATACAAATGATTGCAGAGGTAATTTTATTTTAATTATTGTCGTGTATAAAGTTGTCTATTCCAAAGAAAAACGTTACCTTTACATCGACTAATAAAATAATAAATGAATATAACAAAACTTGGATGGAGAAAGACAAAAACAACCCATCGAAATCTAAATGACGAGAGTCTACTATCACTGCTTACAGCTGAAACTACAAAAGAAATAATTGAGAAATATCGTGAAAAAACGCAGTTGGGTATGCCCGACAGATCTTCTAAATTCGTGCAACGAATACCCCAACTTATCTTCTCGGGGACATTTAAGGCGGATGGCAACAAACTGTTGTTGAAAGAATATACCGGATGTGCCTTGCTGGAAATCAAACATTTAAAAAACGGAAAGGAAGCCTGTGAACTACGCGCGCGGATAGCCGCTTACCCTCAGACTTTATGGGCCTTTGTGGGAGCAAGTGGACGGAGCGTGATGTTTGTAGTTCCTTACACTCGTCCCGATGGAAGCCTGCCGCAGACGGAGGAGGAAGCAAAACTATTTCATGCACACGCCTTCCGCCATGCTGTAAAGACTTATGAACCCCGATTGTCTTCTCCCATCGAACTAGAGGAGCCGCTTCTCACCCGAAGTTGCCTCCTTAGCTATGATCCCGACGCATATTATAATCCCCAGGCATTGCCCATTCATCTGGAACAGCCCACGGCGATGCCCGCGGAAACGGGATTCCAAGAGAAATTCCAGAAAATGATGCCTGCCGACAGTGCCGGGGAAACCTGGTATGAGCAACAACGCTATATGTCTATCCAGTTCGAACTGGCTTTGGCACGGGCGATAGAAAGGTATGGAAGCGTGGATATGAAATTGGACTTCAAGCCGCTGATCCATGACCTGGGCAAAAGCTGTTTCGGTGCCGGTATTCCGGAAGAAGATGCAGCGAAGTGGACCTTGATGTACTGGGGAACCCTGTTGGGCGAGGTCGAGATAAGGGAAACTCTGCACAACACGTATCAGGTGAAGAAAGGTTTTGGCGACAAGGATGTGCGCAAGCCCGAACAGTTGCAGGCATTGAAAGTGAACGAGTTTATGAATCGCCGTTACGAGTTTCAAAAGAATGTGATGACCGGAGTGGCGGAATATAGGGAGCGCGGGATATTTTGTTTCCAGTTCCGTCCGGTTACCGACCAAGTGTACAACAGTATTGCGCTGAATGCGCAACTGGAGGGGTTGCAATTATGGGACAGGGATGTGCGCCGTTATATCAACTCGGACCGTGTAAAGGACTTTTCGCCGATAGATGATTATTTGCGCAACCTGCCTACATGGGACGGACGCGATCATATCCGCGCCCTGGCAGCACGCGTGAAATGTGACAATCCGTTGTGGCAGGACCTGTTCTACCGGTGGTTTCTGGGGGTGGTGGCTTACTGGCAGGAGCGTGACACGAAGCATGCCAACAGCACTTCGCCCTTGCTGGTGGGTCCGCAGGGTATTGACAAGTCCACGTTTTGCGGTGATATTCTTCCGCCGGAGCTACGTATTTATTATACGGATGATTTGGATTTCAGTGAGAAACGCCATGCCATGCTCTATCTGAACCGTTTTGCGCTGATCAATCTGGATGAGTTCGACCAGATCAGTATCCGCCACCAAGGTTTCTTGAAACATTTGTTGCAGAAGCCTTCGGTCAATGTGCGTAAGCCGAACAGTGCTTACATAGAGAAGGTGCGTCGTTATGCGTCGTTTATAGCCACCAGCAATCACGAGGATTTGCTGAATGATCCCAGTGGCAGCCGTCGTTTTATCTGTGTGCATGTGGCGGATATAGATAATTCGCAACCAGTTGATTATCAACAGCTTTATGCTCAGGCGGTGGCGGCCTTGGACGGTGGGGAGCGTTATTGGTTTACCCGCGAGGAGGGTGTGCAGCAGACGGAGAGTAATCGTGAGTTTCAGCAGCAACCCGTTCAGGAGCAGTTGTATTATCAGTATTTCCGCGGTGCGGAGGATGAGGCGGAAGGAGAGTGGATGCTGGCGGTGGAAATATTCCAGTATTTGCAGAAAAAGAGTGGCATAAAGTTGGCAGCAGGCAAGATCAGTTTGTTTGGGCGTTTCCTGAGCAAACTGGGCATTTTGACTCGCCGCACCAAGGATGGTGTCTATTATAAGGTGGTAGAACGGACGGAAAAGGACATCTTTTGATGAAAATGAGAGATGTTGCTCTCATCTTTAGGTGTATCTCTCATACTTGCTCTCATCATTGAAATGCTTTGTTTATCGGGGTTTTGTTGATATTGATGAGGGCATGAGAGAGGAAATGAGAAAAACAAGATTTGTGTGGTGGGTAAAAAGTGGTACATTTGTACAGAATTTAAATAAGGAAAAGAAGAATATGGAAATAGGATTGACTTATACTTCGACTGTAGTTGTGTCGAAAGAGAATATGGCTGTTACAATGGGCAGCGGAGATTTGGAGGTATTTGCAACTCCGGCTATGGTGGCGTTGATGGAGAATGCCGCCATGAATGCGGTGGCGGGCGAGTTGCCTGAGGGTTCCACTACGGTAGGGGCACTGATGAATACCAGTCATATCAAGCCTTCGGCTGTGGGAGATACGGTTTCGGCTACTGCCACATTGAAAGAGGTGGAAGGCAGGAAACTTACTTTTGAGGTGAAGACGGAAGATAGCAAAGGAGTGGTTGGTGAAGGTACGCATGTGCGCTATGTGGTGGATCGCGAGAAGTTTATGGCGAAGCTGAAATAGTCTATTCTTATTATGGCGTACTCGGGGGTGTCAAAACTCTAAAGTAGCTATCAAATAGTTCACCGTAGGGGCGGATTGAATCCGCCCAAATACACAAAGCAAATTATTATCGGGCAGATTCAATCTGCCCCTACAGCAAAATGATAGCTATTTTTTGTTTTGACACATCCCCCTACTGTAGATGTATTTCTTTGTTTTATAGCGACAAAATATACTCATGCAACTTCTTATAAAACGGATGCTTTGTCAGCGTCGAAGCATCTCCCAGTATAATAAGTTTCATGCGCGCGCGAGTAATCGCCACATTCATTCGCCGCAAATCATTTAAAAAACCAATCTGCCCATCCTCGTTGGCACGAACCAGACTGATGAGAATCACATCCCGTTCCTGTCCCTGAAAACCATCTACCGTATTGACTGTAATCAAATGCCGGTAAGGTTTGAAGAATGCATCCCGCTTCACCAGTTGGCGAAGATATTGCACCTGCGCCTTATAAGGAGAAATCAATCCTACATCAATCCGTTCCTCCAAGAAACGCTCTTTTCCTATCTTATTAATGTAGGCGGTGAGTTGGGAAATGGAAAGTGCCGCCTCGGCTTTATTGATACGTCCGAAACTCTCACCCACAAATTCCTCATTGCAATCCATTCCTTCCGTATTCACCCATTCTATCGGAGTATCATAATCCAATATTCCCCGATACTTCACTTCGGGGGCCGATTTCAACTCTCCATGATAAAACCACTCCGAAGAAAAGCGCATGATTTCATCATTCATCCGGTATTGCACTTTCAGGAGAGAAACCGTTTCCGGCTTGTTCCGTACAATTTCCTGCATCAGCGTTTGGTCCAATCCGCCACGGGCGGCTTCCATACATTTTATGGTGGGAGGAAGCTGGCAATGGTCACCGGCAAGTACCACCCGGTCTGCCTTGCGGATGGCTATCCAGCAGGCAGGTTCCAAGGCTTGTGCAGCTTCATCTATAAATAAGGTGCCGAATTTGCGACCTGTCAATATTCTATTGGCGGAACTGACCAAGGTGCAGGCTATGACACGGGCTTCACCGAACAAGGATTCGTTGATACGGATCTCCAACTCCATAGCCCTGTCTTTCAGCGAGTTGATTTTCAGACGGATGTTTTCACGTTCCGCCCCTTTGCGGGCACGGCTGTAAAGTTCGCGTATCGCCTTGCGGATGCTCCATAGCTGCGGGTAGTCCGGATGGCTTTCAAAACGGCGCTCGTAAGTGAAGGATAGCATCTTGTCATTGACACGGGTGGGATTGCCGATGCGGAGGACGGGCACGCCACGGTTCACCAGCTTTTCGCTGATCCAGTCCACTGCCATGTTGCTCTGCGCGCACACCATCACTTGATTTTCGCGGTGCAGCGTTTCATAAATCGCTTCCACCAGTGTAGTTGTCTTCCCCGTTCCGGGAGGGCCGTGGACGATGGCTACATCTTTGGCGTGCATCACCTTGTTTACTGCTTCCTCCTGCGTATGGTTCAGCCAAGGAAAACGGGTGAAGCCGAAGCTGAATGTTTCCGCCTTCCGGTTGCCGTGGAATATCTCCCGCAATTCTGCCAGCCGGTTGTCCTTTGCCTTAATCACCTACCCCAAAGCCTCAAACATGAGCCGGTAACTGGTTTCGTCAAAATAAAGCTGTACTCCCAACGGGTGTTCGGTGGACTGTATACTGAGCAGTGCGTCTGCTGACGGCAGGACAATCACCATGCGGTCCTCCTCTACATAATTCACTGTTGCCGTGAAGTTGAAATAATGCAGTCCGCCCGATCCGTCTTGCGTGAAAAAACATACGGGACGACCAAATTCAAAGACATGTTCTATCTCCTTGTCTTCCTGCCTTTCTATATCTACCACCAGTTGGTTCAGCGAATTATAATAGCTTCTTCCGGCGGAAACCGGATACCAGCACATGCCGCGTTTTACCTTGCGGCCGATGCCCATCGCCTCAGTTTGTTGCTTAAAAGTTTCTTTTTCGTAATTATATTCCATGCGAAGCAACAACTCTTTGCGTTGTAATTTGTTAATTATAGTAGAGACGGACGAATGCTGGTTCATAATTATTCTTTTTCTATTAATGAAGTACAAAGATAATAATTATCCCTTTACGAGTCCTTTATGTTTTATTTTGTTAAACGTATTCTATATTACATAAGAATTAAATTCTTTTTTCTATCTTGCGCAAAGCTAAAACAAATTTAAAACTGTAATAATTATAAATTGTGGTAGGTATGGTATATGACTTGGACATGTTAAAGGCCTTTTATGCTTCTTATGAAAAGAAGATCGGCCGGGTAAGAGCAGTGTTGCAGCGTCCGCTGACACTGGCAGAAAAGATTCTGTACACCCATCTGTACGATGAAACACAGTTAAAAAACTATGGACGCGGTGAGGATTATGTGAACTTCCGCCCCGACCGTGTGGCTATGCAGGATGCAACGGCACAGATGGCGTTGCTTCAATTTATCAATGCCGGAAAAGCGGCGGTTGCCGTTCCCTCTACCGTGCATTGCGATCACTTAATTCAAGCATACCAAGGCGCAGGTCCCGACATTGCTACGGCTACCGAAACCAACCGGGAGGTCTATGATTTTCTGCGCGATGCTTCTTCCCGTTTTGGCATTGGCTTTTGGAAACCGGGTGCAGGTATCATCCATCAGGTGGTATTGGAGAATTATGCTTTCCCCGGAGGAATGATGGTGGGAACAGACTCGCATACTCCCAATGCCGGAGGTTTGGGCATGGTGGCTATCGGCGTAGGCGGTGCCGATGCGGTAGACGTGATGACCGGCATGGAATGGGAATTGAAGATGCCGAAACTGATCGGTGTGCATTTAAAAGGTGCGCTGAACGGATGGGCTTCTCCCAAAGATGTGATTCTGAAACTGGCAGGCATCCTGACGGTGAAAGGCGGGACAAATGCCATTATCGAATATTTTGGCGAGGGAACCACTTCGCTTTCGGCTACGGGAAAAGCTACCATTTGCAATATGGGTGCGGAAGTAGGCGCTACGACTTCACTCTTTCCATACGATGAACGCATGGCGGCGTACCTCAGTGCTACCGGACGGGAAGAAGTGGCGGCAATGGCCGATGCCGTGGCCGGTGACTTGCAAGCAGATGCCGAGGTAGCTGCTGATCCGTACAGCTATTACGACCGGGTGATTGAAATCAATTTGTCCGCACTTGAACCTTATATCAACGGGCCGTTCACACCGGATGCTGCCACGCCTATTTCTCTGTTTGCCGAAAGAGTATTGGTGAACGGCTATCCGCGCAAGATGGAAGTTGGCCTCATAGGCTCATGTACCAACTCATCCTACCAAGATTTAAGTCGTGCAGCTTCCATTGCCCGACAGGTGGCCGAGAAGCATTTGGTTGTGTCGGCTCCGTTGATTGTAAATCCGGGTTCGGAACAGATCCGCGCTACTGCCCAGCGTGACGGAATGATAGATGCTTTCCAGAATATAGGCGCTACCATCATGGCAAACGCCTGCGGTCCTTGCATCGGGCAATGGAAACGTCTGACGGATGATGCCACCCGCAAAAACTCCATCGTGACTTCCTTTAACCGTAACTTTGCCAAACGTGCGGACGGAAATCCCAATACCCACGCTTTTGTGGCTTCTCCGGAGCTGGTGCTGGCACTGACCATTGCAGGTGACCTGTGTTTCAATCCGTTGACGGATACATTGATCAACCAGAATGGTGAAAAGGTGAAACTGAGAGTACCCGAAGGAAATGAATTGCCATCAGCAGGCTTTGCACAGGGAAATCCGGGGTATCTGGCTCCCGAAGGGGCGCAGGTGGCCATCAGTGTGAATCCCGAATCGCAACGCTTGCAGTTGTTGGCACCGTTCCCGGCTTGGGACGGCAAAGACTTTGCAGAGATGCCGTTGTTGATAAAAGCGCAGGGCAAATGTACCACCGACCATATCTCGATGGCAGGTCCGTGGCTCCGTTTCCGCGGTCATCTGGAGAATATTTCGGATAATATGCTGATGGGTGCAGTGAATGCCTTCAACGGCGAGACCAATAAAGTATGGAACCGATTGACTGATGCGTATGACAGCGTATCGGGCACCGCCAAGCAGTATAAGGCAAAAGGCATCGGCTCCATCGTAGTGGCGGAAGAAAACTATGGCGAAGGTTCCAGCCGCGAACACGCTGCCATGGAACCCCGTTTTCTGAATGTAAAAGTGATCCTTGCCAAGAGTTTTGCCCGCATCCATGAAACGAACTTAAAGAAGCAAGGTATGCTGGCAGTGACTTTTGCAGACAAGGCGGATTATGACAAGATTCAGGAACACGACCTTATCACCGTAGGCGGACTGGCTGCTTTTGCTCCCGGCAGAAACCTGACGGTGACCGTGCACCACGAAGACGGCAGCAAAGACACTTTTGAAGTGCAACATACATATAATGAACATCAGATCGGCTGGTTCCGCGCCGGTTCTGCCCTAAATGCAAGATAAAAGATGAAAAAGACAGTACCTTATATTACAGGCGACGGAGTGGGAGCAGAAATAACTCCCGCCATGCAAGCCATAGTAAATGCAGCCGTGCAAAAGGCTTACGGCAGCGATCACGGAATAGAATGGATGGAAGTGCTGGCAGGTGAACGCGCTTTCAACGAAACGGGTTCATGGTTGCCGGATGAAACAATGGAGGCTTTCAAAGAGTATGGTGTGGGGATTAAAGGCCCGTTGACTACCCCGGTGGGCGGCGGCATCCGTTCCTTGAACGTAGCTTTGCGCCAAACGCTTGACTTGTACGTCTGCCTGCGCCCCGTGCGCTGGTTCCGCGGAGTGGTTTCTCCGGTAAAAGAACCTCAGAAGGTAGATATGCATATTTTCCGCGAAAATACGGAAGACATTTATGCCGGCATCGAGTGGGAGGCAGGCACGCCGGAAGCAGAGAAATTCTATCGTTTCCTGCACGATGAAATGGGTGTGACCAAGGTCCGTTTCCCCCAGACTTCTTCCTTTGGCGTGAAGCCTGTTTCAAAAGAAGGAACGGAACGACTGGTGCGTGCGGCTTGCCAATATGCATTGGAACATAATCTGCCCTCTGTAACCCTGGTGCACAAAGGAAACATCATGAAATTCACCGAAGGCGGATTCAAGAAATGGGGCTACGAACTGGCTGAACGCGAATTTGGCAAAGAGATAGAAAAGGGCAGATTGGTAATAAAAGATTGCATTGCCGATGCTTTCTTGCAGAATACCTTGCTCATTCCCGAAGAATATTCAGTGGTAGCCACCCTGAACCTGAACGGGGACTATATCTCGGACCAGCTGGCGGCCATGGTAGGCGGCATCGGCATCGCTCCCGGCGCCAATATCAATTACAAAACCGGGCACGCCATCTTTGAAGCCACCCACGGAACAGCTCCGAACATTGCCGGAAAAGATGTAGTGAATCCTTGTTCGCTGATCCTCTCCGCCGTCATGATGCTGGAGCATTTCGGATGGAACGGGGCGGCAGAACTGATAGTAAATGCACTGGAAGCCAGCTTTGGCGAAGGACGCGCCACGCATGACCTTGTCCGCTTCATGCCCGGCGGCGTGTCACTCAGTACATCGGCGTTTACAAAAGAAATAATAGAAAGAATAAACTCCTAAAAACTCACGGATATGAAAAAGGAATATATCATTTACAAGCTCTCCGAGGAGATGAAGAATGCAACCCGGATTGAGAACGAACTGTTCAAGAAGTTTGACGTAAAGCGCGGTTTGCGCAATGAAGACGGTACAGGTGTCCTGGTGGGACTGACCAAGATTGGTAATGTGGTAGGCTATGAACGTATTCCCGGCGGCGGACTGAAACCCATCCCCGGCAAGCTTTTCTATCGTGGGTATGACTTGGATGACCTGGTTCACAGCATCATCAAGGAAAAGCGTTTCGGCTTTGAAGAAGTGGCATTCCTGTTGCTCTCCGGCAACCTGCCCGACAAGGAAGAACTGGCCTCCTTCCGCGAACTGGTGAATGACAACACCCCGTTGGAACAGAAGACCAAGATGAATATCATCGAGTTGGAAGGAAACAATATCATGAACATCCTTGCCCGCAGCGTGCTGGAAATGTACCGTTTCGACCCGCAGGCGGATGATACCTCGCGCGACAACTTGATGCGCCAGAGTATTGACTTGATCTCCAAGTTCCCTACTATCATAGCATATGCATATAATATGTTGCGCCATGCCACCCACGGCCGTTCATTGCATATCCGCCATCCGCGCGAGAACTTGTCCATTGCCGAGAATTTCCTCTATATGCTGAAGAAAGATTATACGGAACTGGATGCCCGCACGCTGGATCTTCTGTTGGTGCTTCAGGCAGAGCATGGCGGTGGTAACAACTCTACCTTTACGGTGCGTGTCGTTTCTTCCAGCCGCACGGATACGTATTCGGCTATCGCCGCAGGTATCGGTTCGCTGAAAGGTCCGCTTCACGGAGGCGCTAACATTCAGGTGGCTGATATGTTCCATCATTTGCAGGAGAACATCAAGGATTGGAAGAATGTGGATGAGATTGATACTTACTTCACCCGTATGCTGAACAAGGAGGTGTATAACAAGACCGGTTTGATTTATGGCATCGGCCATGCGGTTTATACCATTTCCGATCCGCGTGCCGTATTGCTGAAAGAACTGGCTCGCGACTTGGCAAAGGAAAAGGGAAAGGAAGAAGAATTTGCATTCCTGGAATTGCTGGAAGAACGTGCCATCGCTATGTTTGGCAAGATCAAGAATAACGGCAAGACGGTTTCCAGCAATATCGATTTTTATTCGGGATTTGTGTATGAGTTGATTGGTTTGCCGCAGGAAATCTTTACTCCGTTGTTTGCCATGGCCCGTATCGTGGGTTGGTGTGCGCATCGCAATGAGGAGTTGAACTTTGAAGGAAAACGTATCATTCGTCCGGCGTATAAGAATGTGTTGGAGGAGTTGGAGTATGTGCCGCTGAAAGAGAGATAAATCTATACATAAACATAAGTTGGAGGTAACTTTTTTCCCTCTTGAAAGCTACTCTTTCTACACATTTCGTTTACCATTTATCGTAGGGGCGGATTGAATCCGCCCGCATGCATAAAGCAAATTATTTTCGGGCAGATTCAATCTGCCCCTACAGTGGATGAAAGCGTTACTGGAATATTAAAACTTGTATAGAAAGAGTAGCTCGAGAGGGGGAAGAAGTTACATTTTACTACCTCTTTCCTCTTATTTTCTTATCTTTTCCCACAAAAACCATCTTAATTATTGCTTTCCTACTTTTTTTCCATTAAATTTGTTAGTGACTTACTAAATCTAAATCAATGGAGGAACGAGTATGGGACAACAGACTTTTGAATTTCTGCTATTAACAATGTCCGCATTGGCGGTAGTTGTATTTGTAGCCCTCTATTATGTGCGTGCCGGATATGGCATGTTCCACACCCCCCCGGTGGGGAGTTTCCGTGAACAACAAATTGGGCTGGATACTGATGGAAGCACCGGTATTCCTTGTTATGCTATACCTGTGGTGGAACAGCGGCGTGCGTTTTGATGCTGCGCCACTCATCTTTTTCCTTCTCTTTGAATTGCATTATTTTCAACGCTCGTTTATATTCCCTTTCCTGCTGAAAGGGAAAAGCCGTATGCCCATTACCATTATGCTGATGGGGGTAGTCTTTAATGTGCTGAACGGGCTGATGCAGGGCGAATGGCTGTTTTATCTGGCTCCGGACGGACTGTATACGGATGCATGGCTCAGTACGCCTTCCTTCTTCCTGGGGGTGATCCTGTTCTTTGTGGGGATGGGGATCAATTGGCATTCCGACAGTGTGATCCGCAGTTTGCGAAAGCCGGGCGATACCCGCCATTACTTACCGCAGAAAGGGATGTATCGATATGTCACTTCCGGCAATTACTTTGGTGAATTGCTGGAATGGATCGGCTTTGCAGTGCTCACTTGTTCGCCTGCCGCATGGGTATTTGTGCTGTGGACGTTTGCCAATCTGGCTCCGCGTGCCAATTCTATCCATAATCGTTATCGGGAAGAATTTGGTAAGGAGGCTGTGGGAAAAAAGAAGAGGATGATTCCTTTTATTTATTAATTTATGACGGAGATGGACATGAATTCATCCATCGTAGGGGCGGATCCATGTGTCCGCCCGATAACATACAGGAAAAGCATATATTGTGAATGCATTCGGGCGGACACACGGGTCCGCCCCTACGGTGAATTGATTCAAAACCATTCCCGAAATAAATTAATTCATAACCTAATATATAATAAAGACATGATGGACTCTAAACTATTTACTCCTGCCTCTATCGGTCCGCTTACGCTGAAAAACCGGACGATCCGCTCGGCAGCTTTTGAAAGCATGTGTCCGGGCAATGCACCGTCCGAGCAACTGGCGGACTATCATCGCTCGGTGGCGGCAGGAGGAGTGGGGATGACTACTATCGCATATGCGGCTGTCACCCGGAGCGGCCTTTCTTTTGACAGGCAACTTTGGATGCGTCCCGAGATTGTTCCCGCTTTAAAGAAAATTACGGACTGTATTCATAAGGAAAATGCTGCTGCAAGCATCCAGTTGGGACATTGCGGAAATATGTCCCATAAAAGTATCTGCGGCGTGATACCCGTGGGAGCTTCTTCCGGCTTCAACCTTTATTCGCCTACCTTCGTGCGCGGTTTGCGCAAGGATGAATTGCCACAGATGGCGAAGGCATACGGGCAATCAGTCCGCTTGGCGCGTGAGGCGGGATTTGATGCGGTAGAGATTCATGCCGGGCATGGTTATCTTATCAGCCAATTCCTTTCGCCCTATACTAATCACCGCCGGGATGAGTTTGGCGGTTCGTTGCAGAACCGCATGCGCTTTATGGACATGGTGATGGAGGAAGTGATGCAGGCGGCAGGCAATGATATGGCTGTGCTGGTCAAGATGAATATGCGCGATGGCTTTAAAGGCGGAATGGAAATAGATGAGACCCTGCAGGTTGCCCGTCGCTTGGTGCATGATGGCGCTCAGGCGTTGGTGCTGAGCGGAGGTTTCGTGAGCAAGGCTCCCATGTATGTGATGCGTGGGGCGATGCCCATCCGCAGCATGACGCATTATATGGACTGCTGGTGGCTGAAATACGGCGTGCGCATGGTGGGCAAATGGATGATTCCTACCGTCCCTTTCCGGGAAGCCTATTTTCTGGAAGATGCGTTGAGGTTCAGAACCGAAATTACGGATATTCCGTTAGTATATGTAGGCGGCTTGGTATCTCGTGAGAAGATAGATGAAGTATTGAATCACGGATTCGAGTTTGTGCAGATGGGACGCGCCTTGCTGAATGAACCGGGCTTTGTGAACCGGATGCGTGAAGAAGAAAAAGCCCGTTGCAACTGTGGGCACAGCAATTATTGTATTGCCCGTATGTATAGCATCGACATGGCTTGCCATCAGCATATGAAAGAGAAGTTACCCCCTTGTTTGGAACATGAAATAGAAAAATTAGAGAATAAATGAGTAAATTAGCCATTATAACCGGTGCCGATGGAGGAATGGGAACCGAAATAACCCGTGCGGTAGCACAGGCCGGTTATCATGTTATCATGTTGTGCTACGCGCTTTTCAAAGGAGAAGAACGCAAGAACCGGTTGATTCTGGAAACCGGCAATAAGGAGATAGAGGTGAGGCAGGTAGATCTTTCCTCAATGGCTTCGGTGAATAATCTTGCCAATGATTTGCTGGGTCGTGGAAAGCATATTGATCTGTTGATGAATAATGCCGGGACTATGAGCCCCCGCCTCATGCAGACCGAGGACGGATTGGAACGGACGGTTGCCGTGAATTATGTGGCTCCTTATCTGTTTACGCTGAAGCTGTTGCCTCTGATGGGGAAGGGGACGCGGATTGTGAATATGATTTCGTGCACTTATTCTTCCGGTAAGATTACTCCTGAGTTCCTCACTCGTGGGAAGAAGGGGAGCTTTTGGCGTATTCCTGTATATAGTAATAGTAAGTTGGCATTGTGGCTTTTCACCCGCGAACTGTCCGAAAGGTTGAAAGAAGATGGCATAACGGTGAATGCTGCCGATCCGGGTATTGTTTCTACCAATATCATTCGTATGGATATGTGGTTTGATCCGTTGACGGACATGCTGTTCCGTCCTTGCATCCGTACTCCGAAGCAAGGGGCGGCGACGGCTATTCATTTGCTGTTGAGTGAGGAGGTGGAAGGGGTGACCGGACAGATCTTTGCTTCTTGCAAACAGAAGAAGGTGAAAGATGTTTTTATGAATCATCCGCAGGCAAAGCAACTTTGGGCAGATACAAAGAATTATTTGGAAAGGCTCAGGTTGGATGAGCCGATTGTGTGATTGCTCATTCGTAAATATTTCCCGTAGGGGCGGGGTTTGCCCGCCCGATAATAGTTTGCTTTGTGTATCCGGGCAGGCAAACCCTGCCCCTACAGCTGAAGGGTTAACCTATACTTTTTTCGCCGCTTTCTCCGCTAACATCTGCTCCCTGCTCTTACTCTGCGTCACAATATATACCCCCATGAACACCAGTGCCACCGCTATCCCTTTTGCCACTCCAAAAGTCCCCATCCCCAACAGGATAGAAACCGAAGTCCCCACAATGGGCTGCACATAGTTATACATACTGATCACCGTAGGCCGCAACGTTTTTTGCCCGATCATCATCAATATATAAGCAAAGAAAGTCCCCCCTAGAATGACGTATGCCACACAACCCCACGTAGAAGCCGCAATCTCCTGAAAATGGATAACCGAAACCTCATGATAGGAAAATGGAATAAAGCAAATAGCCGCATACGTAAACATCCACTTCATCAACGTAAAGATATTATATCTACTGATCAGTCCCTTGAATATCGCCAGATAAAATGAAAAACTGATCTGTGCCGCCAGGCAAAGCAAATCTCCCGGAATGCTTCCAGCCTTTCCATCCGTCGATCCCTGACTGCTCAATATCAGCGTCAACGCTCCGATAGATCCCAGGAAAATACCAATCACCTTCTTTCCCGTCACCGGCTCTTTCAGATAAATGGCGGCAACAATCATAGTAGCGATAGGCGCCGTGGTGGTCACAATGGAAGCATCAATGGGCGAAGTGAGCGACAACCCGAAGGTGAAACACCCCTGATTGAACACGATACCCAGCAGTCCTGCAAAAAACAACATCAGCAGATCATGCGGCTTCACCTGCTCCCGGGGTGCAAAGATGGATGCTATCCAGAAACAGACAGCCCCTCCTGTCATTCGGAACGTGGCGAGGGATAGACCCGAAATTCCGTTTTCCAACGCCGTTTTACCTATCGGAGACATCAATCCCCACATGATGGCAGCGCCCAGCAGTGCCAAATGTCCTTTATATTTCTGAATTGCCATTCTTTTTATCTTAAATAACAGTGCAAATGTAGGAGGTTTTTTTTATATTTTCTATCTTTGCTAGAGAGTAAATCCATATAAAATGAAAAAACAGGCTGATTATATTAAGCGTATTGAGATTAAACGTCTTTGGGGACGTAAGGATATCTCATGGGAGCTTCGTCCGGATGTGAATATTCTGAGCGGGGTGAATGGTATCGGTAAAAGTACTATCCTGAACAGATCAGTGAATAGCCTGACCGCTTTAGAAGGCGGAGCCTTGAGTAACGGCTCTACGCCCGGTGTGCATTTTGTCTTTTCTCCGGAAGATGCTACCCATATACATTTTGATGTAATCCGTAGTTTTGACCGTCCTCTGATCCATTCCGAATTGTTGGAGAAAATGGCGGACAAGAATGTGAAAACCGAACTGGACTGGCAGCTTTACCAACTGCAACGCCGTTTCCTGGATTATCAGGTGAACGTGGGCAACCGCATCATAGAATGTCTTACTTCCGGTTCTCCCGAAGATCAGGTACGCGCGGCGCAAATGTCCTTCCCCAAGAAGAAATTCCAAGATTTGATGGACGACCTGTTCAGCGAAACCGGTAAAAAGATAATCCGCAAGAGCAACGAAATCCTGTTTGAACAGGATGGCGATACGCTTTATCCTTATCAGTTGTCTTCCGGCGAGAAACAAATTCTGGTTATATTACTCACTGTCCTGGTGCAGGACAACCGCCACGGCATCCTCTTTATGGATGAGACCGAAGCTTCCCTGCACGTGGAGTGGCAGCAACGCCTTATCTCGTTGATACGCGATCTGAACCCCAATGTGCAGGTCGTATTGACCACTCATTCGCCAGCCGTGGTGATGGATGGTTGGCTGGATGCAGTGACCGAGGTAAGTGATATAACAAAGTAAACAAAACTTAACGAAAACACACTATGGGAAAAAGATTGTCCGAAAATCTCTCCTCCTTATATATTGGTGCAGCCAACAAACTGAAACCCAAACGCTCGCGACGCAAGATCATTGCCTATGTGGAGAGTTATGATGATGTTTCTTTTTGGCGTACCGTATTGAGTGAGTTTGAAGACGATACCCGGTATTTCGAGGTGATGCTTCCCTCAAAGACCACTTTGGCAAAAGGGAAGAAGTCTGTGCTGATGAATGACCTGGGATCTCAGTTGGGACAAAACATGATAGCCTGCGTGGATAGCGATTACGATTATCTGTTGCAGGGAGCTACCCATACGTCGCGTTATATCATCAATAATAAGTATGTTTTCCATACCTATGCCTATGCCATCGAGAATTATCAATGCTATGCCGAGGTATTGCACGAGGTCTGTGTCACGGCTACGCTGAACGATCATCCTTTGGTGGATTTTGTGGCGTTTATGCGCATTTATTCCCAGATTGCTTATCCGTTGTTTATCTGGTCGGTATGGTTCTATCGCAAGCATATCCTTTCGGAGTTCTCTTTACTGGACTTCTGTTCTTTTGTAAAACTGGATCAAGTAAGTGTTTATCATCCGGAACGGAGTTTGGAGGGCATGAGCCGCCGCGTGAAGCGCAAATTGCAGGAGTTGGAACACCGCCATCCCAAGGCTTTGCAGGAAATAGAAGCCATGAAAGGTGAATTTGAAAAGTTGGGGGTGAATCCTGACAATACCTATATGTTTATACAGGGGCATCACATTATGGACAATGTGGTGATGAAGCTTTTAGTGCCCGTGTGCAATGTACTCCGTCGGGAGCGTGAAGCGGAAATAAAGGAACTGGCGGAACATGATATGCAGTTCCATAACGAATTAACCAGTTATCAACGCCGGCAGTTGGGAGTGGAAATCGTACTCCGCAAACATACCAGCTATAAATTATCTCCTCTTTATAAAAGGTTGGAAGCGGATATACAACGCTTCCTCAAACAAATCTGATTTAATTGCTCTTTTGGGGAACCAATGCTTTGGCTATAAAATGATCGAGTGAGAATTTGCCCGGTCCGGCTATGTATAGCAGGATGAATACTACCAAATAAATGAATGCCAACTCTTTTACAGCAAAAGGATCATTGCCGTGAACCACAAAGAAGGCGATGCACATGGTAAATATTATCGGAATCATGGCCAGACGATACAGGAATCCGAATATAAAAGCCATCGAGCAAACCATCTCACCAAAGATGGCAAGTATCAGTGAAAGCTGGCTCCCTATGCCCAACGGATCGGGAAAACTGCCGGACAATACATCATAGTTTGCCCATTTCTGCACGCCGTGTGACATCAACAAGACTCCAAACAGGATTCGTAAACCTAACAATAACAGTGACATAGCGGTTCCCTCCGGCTTGGATGGGAATAAAAATTTATAAATAACTGACATAATACGTTTTTCTTTTTTTAGTTTATACCTTATTTATATAAACGTAACAAAACAGTGAAATGTTCAAATTATGCTTCACCGGTTTCTTTGGGTATGGTAGATTCATTGCCGTCACGGGTAGCTATATAGTGTGGGGACATAATCTCCACATCTGCTTTAGCAAAATAGTCCTGTATATTTTGAAGCAATGCCGAATAAATCTTGGGCATCTTGTCAGCTTCTTGTATAAAGGCGTTTATTTGATAAACAGGATACCAGTCACTCAGCGAAGTTTCCAACACAAAAGGTTCGGGGTTGGACATCACACCCGGGGTTGCCAGTGCCGAGTCAATTAATAATTGATGGATTTTCCGCCAAGGCACATCGTATCCGATGCTTACTTCGGTATGGATAATCAATCCGTAAGAGCGTGCGGATTCGCTATAGTTCACCGTATGCGAGGACATCATAAACGAGTTGGGAATAGTAACCACTTCATTCTTAGGAGTACGGATGCGGGTAACCAGCACTGTCTTTTCTATGACATTGCCTATGGTGTCATTCAGTTTGATGCGGTCACCCGGTTTAAAGGGACGCATATAGGTAATGACCAGGCCGGCAATAATGTTGCCGATAACGGTACTTGATCCCAATGAAACGATCAATCCCACAAATACGGAGATTCCCTGAAATACGCCCGATTTGGAGCCCGGCAGGTAAGGATAGACCATAGCTATCATAAAAGCATAGAGCAGGAAACGGATAATATGGAAAGTGGGCATTGCTCAATCGGTATAAAAGCCGTTTATCTTCAGCCGTCCCGAATCAACTTCTGTTGCCAGATAGCGTAAACCTTTTATTACATACTTTATGGCAAAATAGATCACCAGGATTGTAAACAGGTTGGGGATGTAGTTCACTATTCCTTTTAATATTTCTTTTACCGGATCCCAGATATAATAGAAGATGGTGTATGCCAGATTCTTGGTCTGTGGAAAGATGGAGAACAGCAAAGGAACTGTGATCAGTAATTGCAGGAGTACCAATATGTAACGAATGATATTGGCTGCAAAGATCAGGAGGTTGACTTGCTTTTGCGTGTCCAGTATCTCATAGTTTTGTATGGAGATGGGCTTCAGCTTCGTATCTTTCAGGCGTTGGATGCGTACTTTGGATTTTCTATATAGCCAAAGGGTCAGCCGGTAGAGTAAATATTGTCCTAACAGTACTAATATAAAATAGAGGATGCGTTTGCATAGCTGGGTGAAGCTGTGCTCTTTGTGCATCTCTTTCAGTTTGTCTACAATAATGGTGCGCACGTGTTCCGCTAATTGTTCGCGGGTGCAGTTTTCCCATAATCCGTCTTTGTCTGTAAAGGAGACTATAACTTTATCTCCATACATAATGTCGGTTACAATATCCGTATTTTCCAGATATACGGAGTCGGGATGCAGATTGAAGCGCTCTCCCAGTTCGGTGATAATGGCAGCGTCCATTTCGGCACGGGCTTGTGCACTATATCCTCCACGGTTGGTGTATAGGTGGAATAAAGTATTTCCTTCTACTACCACAGGCACTCCCTTGGTGATTCGTCTCAATGAATCAATCCGTAGTTTTTGTTCTGCTTGTTTCAAGGAATCGGCAGAGAATGTTTGCAAGCGGAGCTGCTCCATTTCCAGTCGCATATTGGCTTCATTCAGCCGGGCTTCTTCTAATTCTTTTTGTATTTGTTTCAGTTGGGTGGAGTCTATTTGGGGTGCCTCAACTGTGTGAGTTGTGTCATTGCCCAAAATCTGTTGCAGTATTTCTTGCAGTTGGGCATGTGCTCCGGTGGTTATCAGCAAGGTGATGAGAATAACCAATATTCTATTTCTTTTCATAGGAATTGTTCTTTTAAAATGCGGCAAACATACATATAATTTTTTATAAATGGAAAAGTCTTGATGCAAATATCAAGACTTTTCGCTAAATAGGTAAAAAAGAACAATCCAAAAGAACTCTTGGTTCCGGAAAAGACTTTTTAAATGTTGTTAATAGAGAAGCGAGAGCAATTCCGCCGCCTTCTCTATAATATATGCCGGGTGCAATGCTTCCAATTCCGTGCGCGGACGAAATCCCCATGCTACTCCTACGGCTGTGACTCCGGCATTATGGGCAGTTTGCATATCTACATTCGAATCGCCTACATACAAAACTTCTTCCTTCTTTACACTCGCTTTTGCTATAATATCATGAACAATGGACGGGTCGGGTTTGGCAGGTATGCCTTCGCGTTGCCCCAGCACTTCCACAAAGTTTATTGCAGGAAAATAGTGGGCGATCAGTTTCCGGGTGGTTGCCTGATATTTATTAGAGGCAACTGCCAGCATGATTTCCTCCTGTTGCAGCACGGATAATAGTTCGGGAATGCCGGGATAGGGGCAACTTAAATCTGCATTATGTTCGTCGTAATAGGGAACGAACCGGGAACGTATTTTTAATACATTTTCCTCTGTGCGTTCACCTTCGGGCAATGCGCACTCAAATAGTTTATTAATTCCATTTCCTACGAAAAAGCGGTATGCTTCCGTGTCATGGGTGGGGTAGCCATAATGTTGTAAGGCTTGGTTGGTGGCAGCAGCCAGGTCGGCAATTGTATTCAGCAAGGTGCCGTCTAAATCAAATATTACAAGTTTCTTCATATTTGTATTTTTTTATCGGTGCAAAGTTACTATTTTTGTGTGCAAACTAATAAAAATGCTTATGAACTTTTTGGATTTAGTAAAAGCGCGCTACTCTGCACGCAAATATGCCAATCGTCCTGTAGAGGCCGAAAAATTAGATTATATGATGGAATGTGTGCGTTTAGCACCGTCTGCGGTCAATTTCCAGCCGTGGCGTTTCCGCGTGGTTACAGATGAGGCTACGCTAAAGACCTTGCAGCAATGCTATAAGCGCGAGTGGCTGGCTACGGCTCCGTGTGTCATTGTGGCTTGTGTGGATCATGGGGAATCTTGGCATCGCCGGGCTGATAATAAAGATCATGCTGATATTGATATTGCTATTGCGGTAGAACATCTTTGCCTGGCTGCAACAGAACAAGGATTGGGCACTTGCTGGGTTTGTAATTTTGATGCGCCACAATGCCGTGAGGTGTTGGGGCTGGCTGAGAATGTGGAACCGGCAGTATTGATTCCCATAGGATATGCGGAGGATGAACCGACGGAAAAGAAACGAAAAGAATTAAATGAAATATTATTGTAATATTTTTCAGTAAATCAACTTTTATAGTGCTCTCGTCTACCGTAGGGGCGGATTGAATCCGCCCGAATCAGCGGTACGACCTTGGGAGTAATGCATAGAGCTAATCGTTTTCGGGCGGATTCAATCCGCCCCTATGGTAAATGACACGCATTACGGAAAATGCTAATCCTTCTTCCTTCACTCTTTCTGTCCTATTTCTAATAATTTTGCATCTTTTGTCTTCCCTTTATGATAAAAATAAAGCCGAAATGCCTAAATTTGAGCACTTCTTAGGTTTTGAACTGCCTACGAGTGTAGTAATTACTATTAATAACATTAAATTTATGGAGAACATAGGAGTTGGGTTAATGTTGATGGTGGTCGGTATGGCGACTGTCTTCGTTATTCTCCTTATCGTTATCTATCTGAGCAAGTACCTTATTACTTTTGTCAACAAAGTGGCGCCCGAAGAAGCTCCCAAGAAAGCACCTGCTGTAGCACCTACGGCAGATACTGGTGCTATGGATGCTATTAAGGCCGCAGTTGAGATTTTGACAGCAGGTAAAGGTCAGGTGATAAAGATTGAGAAGTTATAATCCAAAAAGAAAAACACATTTAACGAAAATGGAAAGAGAAGTAAAGTTTAGTCTGGTCTTCCGCGATATGTGGCAGAGTGCAGGTAAATACGTGCCTCGCGTAGATCAGTTGGTTAAGGTTGCCCCGGCTATCATTGAAATGGGCTGTTTCGCCCGAGTGGAGACGAATGGTGGCGGTTTTGAACAGGTAAATCTATTGTTTGGTGAGAACCCGAATAAAGCGGTGCGCGAGTGGATAAAACCGTTCCACGAAGCAGGTATCCAGACCCATATGTTGGACCGCGCCTTGAATGGTCTTCGCATGAGTCCCGTTCCGGCGGATGTCCGCAAATTGTTTTATAAAGTAAAACACGCTCAGGGTACTGATATAACCCGTACTTTCTGCGGATTGAATGATGTCCGCAATATTATCCCTTCTATCGGTTATGCCCACGAGGCAGGTATGATTTCACAATGTTCGCTTTGCATCACTTTCTCTCCGGTACACACCGTAGAGTATTATGTGAATATGGCAAAACAACTGATTGAAGCCGGAGCCGATGAAATTTGTATTAAAGATATGGCAGGTATCGGACGTCCCGTTTCACTGGGCAAGATCGTTGCCGGAATCAAGAAAATAAAAGATATTCCCGTTCAGTATCACTCTCATGCAGGTCCCGGTTTCAATATGGCTTCTATTCTTGAAGTATGCCAGGCAGGCTGTGACTACATAGACGTAGGTATGGAACCGCTGTCATGGGGTACGGGACATGCCGACCTTATCAGCGTACAAGCCATGTTGAAGGATGCAGGTTTCAAAGTGTCTGAAATCAATATGGAAGCCTACATGAAGGTGCGCTCTCTGGTACAGGAATTTATGGATGACTTCCTCGGCCTGTATATCAGTCCGAAGAACCGCTTGATGAACTCCCTGCTGATTGCTCCGGGATTGCCGGGCGGTATGATGGGAAGTTTGATGGCAGACCTGGAAACAAATCTGGAATCTATCAATAAATTCAAGGCAAAACGTAACTTGCCATTTATGACTCAGGACGAGTTGCTGATTAAACTGTTTGATGAAGTGGCATATGTATGGCCGCGTGTGGGCTATCCTCCTTTGGTTACTCCGTTTAGCCAGTACGTAAAGAACCTTGCCATGACGAATGTAATGGCAATGGAAAAAGGCAAGGAACGTTGGGGAATGATTGCCGATGACATTTGGGATATGCTGTTGGGCAAGGCAGGCCGTCTGCCGGGCAAACTGGCTCCCGAAATCATAGAAAAGGCGGAACGCGAAGGCCGTAAGTTCTTTGAAGGAAATCCGCAAGACAATTATCCCGACCAACTGGATAAGTATCGCAAGATGATGCTTGAAAAGCAATGGGATAAAGGACAGGATGATGAAGAACTCTTTGAATACGCCATGCATCCGGCTCAGTATGAGGCCTACAAGAGTGGAAAAGCGAAAGAAGAATTCTTGGCAGATGTGAAGAAACGCCGTGAAGAAAAAGCGAATGCTACTGCTCCTGCCGAAGCAGAAAATAAGACAAAAGTATTGACCGTAGATGTAAACGGACAACCTTATCGCGTCACGGTAGCTTATGGCGCAGTAGATCCGGCTACACTGACTGCCGCCGCAGGTACTGCTCCTGCTCAGGCTGCCGCACCCGTAGGTGAGGGAAAAGATGTCCTCTCTCCATTGGAAGGTAAATTCTTCCTAGTGAAGAATGCACAGGAAACTCCGAAGAAAGTGGGCGACAAGGTAAATAAAGGTGACGTGATCTGCTACGTCGAAGCAATGAAAACCTATAATGCCATCCGTGCAGAATTTGGTGGAACGATAACTGCCATTTGTGCCAATTCGGGTGACTCGGTTTCAGAAGATGACGTATTAATGAAAATTGTATAATGGAAGATATATTTGAAAGACTTTATGATATGACTGCCTTCAGCAATATTATTGCTGAACCGCAGTTCTTGATAATGTATGCCATTGCGTTCATCTTGCTTTACTTGGGTATCAAGAAAAAGTATGAGCCGTTGTTGCTTATCCCGATTGCTTTCGGGGTGTTGTTGGCCAACTTTCCCGGTGGTGATATGGGTGTGATCCAGGCCGACGAGAACGGCATGGTAATGGTAAACGGAGTATTGAAGAACATCTGGGAAATGCCGTTGCACGAGATTGCACACGACTTGGGACTGATGAACTTCATCTACTATATGTTGATAAAGACAGGTTTCCTTCCGCCTATTATCTTTATGGGTGTAGGTGCTTTGACAGACTTTGGTCCGATGCTGCGCAACCTGCGCCTTTCTATCTTTGGCGCTGCGGCACAGTTGGGTATCTTTACCGTATTGTTGGTGGCTATCTTGATGGGATTTACTCCTAAAGAGGCTGCTGCACTGGGTATTATTGGCGGTGCTGATGGTCCTACAGCTATCTTTACCACTATCAAACTGGCTCCCCATTTGCTGGGTCCGATTGCTATTGCTGCTTATTCTTACATGTCTCTGGTACCGGTTATCATACCGTTGGTAGTAAAATTGTGGTGCAGCAAGAAAGAACTGAGCATCAATATGAAAGAACAGGAAAAGAAATATCCTTCAAAAACAGAGATCAAGAATCTGCGTGTATTGAAGATCTTATTCCCGATTGTGGTAACCACTGTCGTTGCTTTGTTCGTGCCTAGTGCTGTGCCTTTGATTGGTATGTTGATGTTTGGTAACTTGGTGAAGGAGATCGGTAGTGATACTTCACGTTTGTTTGATGCAGCTTCAAATAGCATTATGAATGCGGCTACTATCTTCTTGGGCTTATCGGTGGGTGCTACGATGACTGCTGAGGCGTTCTTGAACTGGACGACTATCGGTATTGTAATTGGTGGTTTCCTGGCATTTGCTTTGTCTATTACCGGTGGTATTTTCTTTGTGAAGTTGGTTAATCTGTTCACCAAGAAGAAGATCAATCCATTGATTGGTGCTACCGGATTGAGTGCTGTGCCTATGGCAAGTCGTGTGGCAAATGAGATTGCTTTGAAGTATGATTCTAAGAATCATGTACTTCAATACTGTATGGCAAGTAATATCTCCGGTGTGATTGGTTCGGCAGTAGCTGCCGGTGTGCTGATCTCGTTCTTGGGATAAAAGCTAGCAGATAATACTTTTATAGAATACATTCTATAATAAAATAGATAATTATAAGGTGAGGGCATTGCTCTCACCTTTTTTATGCACTGACATTTTATAGTGAGAGAGTAGAAAAATAGGCTCCCTTCTCACGAAGAAAGCCTATTGCTTAATCAATGTTTAACTATAAGAGAGAGTTTATTATAATCCTAGTAATTCATTGAATTTCTCTGCTGTCTTGGGATCCGATGGACGGGTCATATTAGCAGAGATGATTTTGCCATCACGATCTAATAAGATAAAGCGGGGAATGCCGTTGATGAGATAAGCATTCATAAAAGTCTTATCAGTACCCATATAGAGTTGAATCCCTTTCAAGTCATCCTTCTTTACCATATCTTCCCATGCCTTTTTATTTTTGTCGCATGATATGCTGACAAAGTGAATATCTTTACCTGCATATTTTTCTTCCAATTCCTTTAGGGAAGGAAGTTCCCCACGGCAAGGACCGCACCATGTTGCCCATACATCAATATATATGTATTTTCCTTTCAGGTCTGCCATTGAAACGGTTTTGCCGTTAATATCCGGATAAGAGAAAGTAGCCGCCGAAGGATTTCCTGCTCTCAGTTTCTCCCATTTTGAACAAAGTGCGTTGAATTTATCTATCGACTTTGTATTTTTTACATGTTTACGAAACATAGTAATCAGCTCGTCTGCTTCATCAAGGCCGTTGTTATCCACATAGTTGTAGACAAATTCATCTATTAGAAATTCTGCAACTTTAGCATCCTTTATTTCCGCATCTATGTATTTCACACATTGTTCTGTAGAACTTGACGCTACTGTTTTTCCTTTGTTGCTGAAGGCTTCAATAGCGCTTGGCAAGAATGATTTGTATTCTTTCAATGCTAATAATTTAGCATCAATCGAAGTTATTTCTTTCAGCTTATTATAGTATGCTTCTGAAGGAATATAGTTCTCGTCTTTTCCATAATGTGGATGATACATAGCATAATGGGCGAAATAGTAATAAGTGTAGTACTGCAAGCGTATCTTCTCCTGTGTTGTGAAATCAGCAGGGAGTTGTGCGGCTTCCAGCACCCGGCAGTTAGCTGTAAACAGGCTGTCGCCTCTATGTATGACGGCTGCTTCCTGTATTTTCATATCAGGCATGCCAAGGGATTTGAGTTCTTTGCCTCCCAAATAAGTATTGATGGCTGCTCCTTCTCCCTCAAAAGTGGTATTTCTCCACATATTATCGCTATCGAAAGATAGAGTGAGATTCTGATTGGGATCTAAGTAAAGAGTGCGGCGTCCGCGGGTGTATTGCATGGTTACATACTGCGGAGTGAATGCTGTTACTTCTATACTGCCGTTTCCTGCTGCATCAATAGCTACTTCTTTTTGTTCACCGCTTTGACTGAAAGTCAATACAACTTTGACTTTGTCATTAGGATTGGTTACCTTAAAAGTTAGCTTGGCAGCTTCTGTAATAGTGCAGGTACTCAGTGCTAGGCTGAGTACCATGATTGATTTTAGATTACGCATTTTATTTTTTTCTTGTAGGTTTCATTTTCAGTGCATCGGGACGCATATTATACACTTTCTTGCCGTATGCAGGTTCTGTCTGGAGGCAGGCGGGAATTTCTGCTTTACCACTTAGTTTGCGGAGCACCGTTTCTAGCGCTGCTGCATATTCCTGATGAATGTAGGCATCATCTCTATCTGTTTGGTTATAAGCGATATACTGTAAGTATCCTACACATTTATTGAACCATGCTTCAGGCAGCTCCTCTGCTTTATAGCCTAGGCGTGCAATGAATTTCAGCCTGCTAATTAATTCTTGTTGATTGACAGTAGGATCTGCGATCATTGCATCAATCTGAGTGGCTGCTGCATCATAGTTTTGTTCCCGGATGGCATTGTTGATGCGAATCATTTTAAGGTTGAACCCTTTGCCTTCATAGTCGCATAATGCTTCGATGTCGGCTGACTCACCATAGGTGGTTTCTTTTGCTAATTTGGCATCAACAGCTTTCTTACCGAAATGTTGGCAAAAATCGGCATAGTTATCAGAAACTTGTTTCAGATAGGGAATCATGCCTGTAATGGTATTTACATATATTTCCCATATATCCGGGTCAGTCAATTGGGCACCACCTTTAATCAGTTCGTTAAAGGCTGATTGTACATTGTTGCGTGCATAAACAGAGTAGTGATAATTGATATAATCAATCAGAAATGCACGATCTCTGTTTCCTTTAGTATATTGGTCTTGCAGATAGAAAGAACGTTTTGTGGGGATCATTGCATCCTTTCCTGTCTGGATAAACTGTTCGGGAGTTTGACGGCTACTGCTGCGGTGAACAATTTCTTCGGTAGCAGGATCAACGAATGCATAGGTAGGATAGCTACGTACAGCATATTTCTTGGCTAAAGTGATTCCTTCTCCTTCTTCTGCATCAATTTTAAGATTGATGAATGTATTGTTGTAGTAATACCCAACTGTAGGTAAAGAGAATACAGTTTGTGCCATATTCATGCAAGGTCCGCACCATTGGGTGTAGAAATCGATGAATATCAATTTGTTTTCTGCTTTGGCTTTAGCTACGGCTTCTGCCCAAGTAGTGCCATGCAGGAAATTGATTCCTGCATTTTGGGCACTTAAGTTGATCGCATAGATAAATGCGAAAATGATTAAAATATATTTCTTCATGGTTTTTAATTTATTAATATCCGGGATTTTGTTTGCATTCTCGGTTCGAACTGATTTCTCCCGATGGGATGGCATCAATACGACGATCTATAATGCGCTGATAATAATTGTCACCTTGTGCTTCTGACTTTTCATATTCTTTTTCAAGAGCTTCCCTTAAAGTTTTATTCAAAGCAAGCAGACGGGTGAAGTCCGGTTTTTCGGTGTATCCGGCAAAGCGTATCATGGCAAACCATTCGTGCCAGTTCTCAAAAGACATCTCAATAATCCATTCATTGAAGATGGCTGTTTCCAGTTCTTCCTGATTGGTAGGAGTGATAATTTCTGCACCAGCTCTTTCACGTAGTTTTTTTTATAGGTGCATAAGCCTCGGCAATGGAAGCTCCTGAACGATATAACGCTTCGGCTTTGATCAGATAAAGTTCGGATATACGGCTGAAGATAATTGGCATATCATTGGCAGAATTTAATAACTTCTTTATAGACTTTAAATTATAGGCCACTTTTGTACTCCGGCTATCCATCAGACTATCTACTTTAGAGAAGATAGCTTCGCTACGCGGATCGTTTCCTACGAACTCTACATACTCGTTGCTAGGTCCCCAATATCCTTGATTTTTAGCAGGACTGTTGCCATAGCAGCGCAGACGGGTTGAAGTATTGGCTGCATCTTTTTGGTCGAATACTCGCGCGAATAGAATTTCTTCTGTGGTAGAGAATTTATCAAAAATATCACCATAGTGTGATTCCGGCAATGATGTGTTGGTATCTATCACCTCATTGACGGCAGTAACAGCTTCAGTATATTTTTCTGCATATAACAATACTCTGGCTTTTAATGCTTGTGCCGCCTGCTTTGAAGCCTGTGATAGCTTTTTACGGTTGGGAGCTTTGGCAATGGCTGTTTCTAACTGATCCAAAATGTATTGATAAGAGTCTCTTACCGAACTACGTGCCTTTAGTGCATTGGAAACAGAAGGTGCTTCATCACGTAAAATCACTCCATACTCGCTGTTCATATTCCAAAACTCACCATAGCGGACTAATATGCGGAAGTAAGCGAATGCACGTAAATAAGCAATTTCACCTAAAACTTCTGCTCTACGGTTTCCGGAAAATTGGTTATCACTCATACGGTTGCAGGCTGTCTCCAAAAAGTTGGCGTTTTTAATGACGGCATAGTCTGAATCCCATTCGTATGTATCCGAATAGGATAAAGTAGGCAAATATCTTTCGGTATACATTACGGCGTTACCGGCACTTACCACTTCTTGCCGTAACATGGTTCCGGCTTTAAAAGAGACACTGACCGTGGGATAGATTATGCTATATGGATCTCCCGGCAAACAATAATAAATACCATTCAAGGCAAGTTCCACAGCAGCAGGTGTAGTGATGGCACCATCCAAATCTGCTTCAAATTCGGGCTTCTGATCCAATACATCTACCAGTTGGCAGGAAGAGATGCCCATTGTAAGTAAAGCTAAGAATATATATTTTTTCATTCGATTATACATTAAAATGATTATAAGTTAATTTTCAAACCTGCCGAGAATGAACGGAATCCCGGATAGGTTGAGGTTTCGTAGTTACCACCATAGTTGCTGTTACTGTTTACGGTAGCAGGATCTGTTCCCGGATAGGAAGTGATGGTAAACAAATTGGTTGCTGAGATAAATACCTGTCCTTTTATTACTTTATTCAAAGGCAGGTTATAAGTAAGACGCACTTCCTGTAAACGGAAGAAGGAAGCATCAAACAATTCATGATCAGTAAGTCTGGGTACGCCATCACCTATATATAAAGCCGGATATTTAGCTTCTTTATTGGTGTCAGACCATCTGTCATTCAATCCGTAGTCTACCAAACCGGTCAACTGTCCCGGTAGATTCTGCAAAGTCTTATTATAAATCTTCAAACCACCAATTTGATAACCGAAGTTGGCGAATAGGCCAAATTGTTTATAAGATAAGTTTGCAGTCAAGCCACCGAATAAATCCGGATCCGGATTACCGATAATAACACGGTCGTTGTAGTTGATGATACCATCTCCATTTATGTCCTTGATTTCCAAATGTCCTGGCTTTAACGAGTTTCCGTCATAATAGCTTTGTCCTTTTGATTTGGCGTAAGCATTCAGTTCGTCAATTCTTGCTTGATCTTGTATGATACCAGTGTATTCATAGCCATGGAAAGCTCCCATCGGGTAGCCTACTGCTAATACCTGATCGGTATAAGAGCCTTGAACTACCACATCCATGGCCGATTGTGCTCTGCCTTCTTCAACCAGAGTAGTTACTTTGTTTTTATTGTGCGAAACATTCAAGGTCAAATCCAAATTCCAATCTTTAGTAGCCAATACACGTCCTACTAAGTTAATTTCAATACCACGATTAGTTAATGCGCCGATATTACGATTCATTTGCATGGAACCGCCAGTGGCACTTGGTGGAAAGTCAAATCCCCAAATCAAGTCTTTGGTATCTTTGATATATCCCGAAATAGAACCAGTCAGTCGATAATCAAACAAAGCAAAATCTAAACCTAAATCATATTGAGTTGATTTTTCCCAACGAATATCGCGGTTACCTACTTGTTTATGGATAATGGCGGATAAATTGTTGTAACTACCTGATTCATACAAATCTCGATTTGAGAAACTGCTTAAGTTTTGGGTACCGGTAGTACCTACGCTGGCACGTAACTTCAAATCATTGACGAAGGTCAACTCCTTCATGAAGTTTTCTTTGGATAAACGCCAAGCGATAGCTCCTGAAGGGAAGAAACCATAGCGATTGTTGGAACCAAACATGGAAGAACCGTCATAGCGACCTGTAAAAGTGAACAAGTAACGATCCATCAACTTATAGTTGATACGTGCAAATGATGAGAACAGGCCGGTTGCACCATAACTATTACCCCAGCTTGAAATATTAGCAGCACTTCCCAGATTGATATAAATATCATCATCCGGATAAGTTTGTCCTGACACTCTGGTAGTACGGTTGATACCCCGTTCAAAAGAAACACCGGCTACAGCATCAATAGCATGGTTCTTATTAAATTCATAGTTGTAATTCAATGTATTGTCGAATACAGTCTTGGAGTATTTGTAGTGGAATTCAGATCCGCTGGCTTCGTTTCTGGTACTTAAGAAACTAGGACTGAATGAGGTATTCTCTGTAAACTGTAAGTTACCTGATAAACTGGAACGGAATCGCAATCCCTTCCAAATATCAATTTCA
>Ga0192241_10144_pt1 | contig 39506 bp, 36 predicted proteins | sample Koala_Koa27_I3_FD_131239 | JGI IMG/M metagenome (GOLD analysis project Ga0192241, IMG submission 131239) | Enriched cells from koala feces incubated with labeled cellulose particles, San Francisco Zoo, California, United States - Koala_Koa2-7_I3 ... | reverse complement strand
ACTATCCTGTAGATCATCACCATACGCGCTATCAGGGATACGAAGATCTGCCTGATCTCTATTTCCATCCTGTTCCTTCTTATTCCTTGCCGTTGGGATCCTTGATCCCGCGGAGCGTGGACGGATTGGTCGTAGCCGAAAAGTCTGTTTCCGTTTCCAATATTATCAATGGTTGTACACGGCTGCAACCTGTTGTATTGCAGATCGGACAGGCTGCCGGAACCCTGGCTGCTCTGGCTGTGAAACAGGAGAAAGAGGTGAGAAACGTAGCTGTACGGGATGTGCAGAATGTCATTCTGGATGCAGGTGGTTATCTGTTACCTTACCTCGATGTGGAAGTCGGTACGCCGTTATTCAAGCCTTACCAGCGGATCGGATCGACAGGGATTCTGAAAGGAGTGGGAAAAAATGTGGATTGGGAAAACGAGACCTGGCTACGCGCCAATGATCCGTTGGTGATCTCTGAACTGACAGGTATAGAGGAACTTTACCCTGGAGCCATGGAACTATGGGGAAAGAAGGAGGGGAATGTTACTCTGAAAGAGGCACTGGACTGGGTAGGAAAAGTAGCGATGCTTGCTTATGGAGAAGACAAAACGATCTCTTCGGAAGAAGTACGGCAACTCTGGCAACAGTACGGATGGTCACAGCCTGATCTGAATAAGAAGGTGACCCGCGGAGAAATTGCTCTTTTGCTGGATCAGGTAATGGATCCTTTCAACCGGATATTCGTAGACATTACTGGAAACATACAGTAAGGGATTGTCTGCGGAGACGCAAGCCTTGCGCCTCCGCGGTGTAGGTCCAATAAGAACAGGCATCTACGATATAATATATGTATCTCCATTCGGCACGCTGAGACGCAAGCCTTGCGTCTCTACAGGAGCCGGACAGATAAATAAATATACGCTTGAAACACAACATTTATCATAAAAACACAATGAAGACAAATAACCGAAGAGATTTTCTCAAAAAAGCGGTACTGGCCGGCGCCGGCGCATGGATAGCTCCTTCCTTACTGAACGCGGGAGAGAGTAGGGAAGAGGTTCTTTCCCATTCTGTTCCCCAGCAAGGATCAGAGAGCAAACTCATTGTTCCCAAAGACAATGGAATACGGATCACAGGTACTTTCTTAGACGAGATCTCACACGATATTCCTCATCAGAACTGGGGAGAGAAAGAATGGGATCTGGATTTCCAGCACATGAAACGTATCGGCATTGATACGGTGATCCTGATCCGTTCGGGATACCGGAAGTTTATTACCTATCCGTCGGCTTATCTGTTGAAGAAAGGATGTTATATGCCATCCGTAGATCTGGTAGATATGTATCTGCGGTTGGCTGAGAAATACGGTATGAAGTTTTTTTCGGACTCTACGATTCCGGAAAGTATTGGGACACAGGTGATCTGACCTGGGAGATTGAGGATAACAAATATGTGATTGATGAAGTGTGGGGAAACTACGGCGAGAAGTACAAGAGTTTTGGCGGATGGTACATCAGCGGAGAGATCAGCCGGCAGACCAAAGGAGCTATTGATGCTTTTCATGCGCTGGGCAAACAGTGCAAAACTGTCTCCGGTGGTCTTCCCACCTTCATCTCTCCATGGATCGATGGAAAGAAAGCAATCATGGGAACGGGCAACGCAGTCAATGCGGACGCGGTTTCCGTACAGCAACACGAGAAAGAATGGAACGAGATCTTCGATGGTATTCACGATGTGGTAGACGCGTGTGCGTTTCAGGACGGACATATCGACTATGACGAACTGGATGCTTTCTTTGAGGTAAATAAGAAACTGGCAGATCGGTATGGCATGCAGTGCTGGACCAATGCCGAGTCTTTTGACCGGGATATGCCGATCAACTTCCTGCCTATTAAATTTGATAAACTCAGAATGAAACTGGAAGCAGCCAAACGGGCCGGTTACGACAAAGCGATCACTTTCGAGTTCTCACATTTCATGAGTCCTCAGTCCGCCTATCTCCAGGCAGGACACCTATACAATCGTTACCGGGAATATTTTGGAATTTAAGTTCTGAGTTTTAAGTTCTAAGTTATGAGTTCTAAGTTTTAAGTCTTAAGTCTTTATATATAGATGTACGGTAGGTGTCTATACCAATGAGGTTATCTGGCTTAGAAGTTATACTGCAAGGCTCCCAAACTCAAAATTCAAAACTTATACCCCATCACTCAAAACTCAAAACTTAGAACTTAGAACTCAAAACTTAGAACTTAGAACTTAGAACTCAAAACCCATGAAACAACACGTCAACTTTGGCTACCTTATTTTTCTTTCCGTCGTTGCGGCACTGGGAGGTTTCCTTTTTGGTTACGACACGGCTGTGATCTCAGGAACGATCGGTCAGGTTTCCGCGCAATTCGGACTCGATGTCCTGCAACAGGGATGGTATGTCGGGTGTGCCCTGATCGGCTCTATTGCCGGAGTGATGGGTGCAGGCATGCTTAGCGATCGTTTGGGCCGGAAGAAGACTATGCTTTTGTCTGCTCTTCTTTTTACTACTTCCGCCATTGGCTGTGCCTTTACCGCGAACTTTGACCAATTGGTCATTTTTCGTATCATCGGAGGTATAGGCATCGGGATCGTTTCCATTGTCTCTCCACTCTATATATCCGAAGTATCGGTAGCACAATACCGGGGTCGGTTGGTCTCTCTGTATCAACTGGCTGTGACAGTAGGCTTTTTGGGTGCCTATTTAGTCAACTATCAGTTGCTGTCCTTCTCGGAAAGTGTGTCTCCGGAAGGTAGTGGTATGTTCCGGCTGATTTTTGTAGGACAAGTATGGAGAGGGATGCTGGGAATGGAAACGCTTCCCGCTATGCTGTTTTTCCTTATTATTTTCTTTATCCCTGAAAGTCCCCGTTGGCTGATCGTGCGGGGTAGGGAAGAGAAGGCCACTTCCATCCTGGAAAAGATTCATAGATCTATCGGGCAGGCGCGGCGTGAAGTAGAAGAAGTAAGAACGGTAGTCCGGGAGGATAAAGATGGATCAGGTTGGAAAGTTTTACTATCTCCGGGCATTTTAAAGGCCGTTCTGATCGGTGCCGCAATAGCCATTTTAGGACAGTTTATGGGAGTAAATGCCGTTCTTTACTTTGGTCCCGATATATTTGTATTATCTGGTTTGTCTGGCGGTGCTTCGTTGTATTACCAAGTACTGGTGGGACTTATAAATATGCTCACCACGGTTGTTGCCCTGCTTATCATCGACCGGGTGGGCCGCAAGCAACTGGTCTACTACGGCGTCTCGGGCATGATCCTCTCTCTGTTGGGCATCGCCTTGTATTTCAACCAGGGAGCCTCTCTGGGTCTGGCTCCCTGGCTGCTGCTCTGCTTCTTTCTACTGTACATCTTCTGTTGCGCCATCTCCATCTGCGCGGTCATCTGGGTACTGCTCTCGGAGATGTATCCCACCCGTGTGCGCGGGCTGGCCATGTCCGCAGCCGGCCTGTCCCTGTGGATCGGTACCTACCTGATCGGACAGCTCACCCCCTGGATGCTCCAACACCTCAGCCCCGCAGGAACCTTCCTGCTCTTTGCAGCCATGTGTGTACCCTACATACTGATCGTATGGAAACTCATTCCCGAAACCACAGGAAAGAGCCTGGAAGAGATAGAAAAACACTGGAAGAAAGAATAAAAGGATTGACGATTGGACGATTGACCATTTACCATTGAAGTTACATACGTATATCTTATAAAATACATGACCTATGAACACAAGCACCCCCTTTACTGCCAGTTTACTCAGAGGCCTATTTGCCTCTGAGCTATACATGTTCTCACAACGGTATTCCACAACAAACAGAGCATACATCCTTAGATGTAATTTCAATCGTCTAATCGTAAATTGTCCAATCGTCAATGACTAAAATCCCGGAGCTCTGTTAAACGAAACAGTCATACACATCCCCTATACATATTCATAACCCCCTATACATACAACTCTTATGGATTTTACCCTTATCGCCCATCAATACCGCACCGAACTGCTGGATAGTGTGCTTCCCTTCTGGCTGGAGCACTCCCCCGACAGAGAGCAGGGCGGGTACTTCTCCTGCTTAGACCGCCGGGGAGAGGTCTATGACACCGATAAGTTCCTCTGGCTGCAGGCCCGCCAGGTATGGACCTTCGCCAAGTTCTACAACCAGCTCGAGCCCCGGGCGGAGTGGCTGGAATGTGCCCTGCACGGAGCAGACTTCCTGCAGCGCTACGGCCACGACGGGGACTACAACTGGTACTTCTGTCTGGACCGCTCGGGCCGTCCGCTGGTAGAACCTTACAACATCTTCTCCTACACCTTCGCCACCATGGCCTTCGGACAACTCTCCCTGGCTACCGGTAAAGAAGAGTACGCGCAGATCGCCCGGAGCACCTTTGAGCGGATCCTGGAGCGGACCGACAACCCCAAAGGTCGTTGGAACAAACTGCATCCGGGTACCCGCCCCTTAAAGAACTTTGCCCTTCCGATGATCCTATGCAACCTGGCCCTGGAGATAGAGCACCTGCTTCAGCCGGAGTACCTGCAAGAGACCATCGATACCTGCATCCACCAGGTGTTGGAGGTCTTCTACCGTCCCGAGCTGGGAGGTATCATCGCGGAGAACGTACTCTCTGATGGCAGCCTCTCGGATAGTTTCGAGGGGCGCACCATCAATCCCGGTCATGCCACCGAGGCCATGTGGTTCATCATGGATCTGGGTGAGCGGTTGCAGCGCCCCGAGCTGATAGAGAAAGCCACAGAGATCACCCTGCGGATGACAGACTACGGATGGGACCAACAGCACGGTGGTATCTTTTATTTTCTGGATCGGCTGGGCCGTCCGCCTCAGCAGCTGGAGTGGGACCAGAAACTCTGGTGGGTACACCTGGAGACGATGATCGCGCTGCTCAAAGGCTATCAGCACACGGGAAATCCGCAGTGTCTGGAGTGGTTCGAGAAACTGCATCGCTACACCTGGGAGCATTTCAAAGACAAAGAGTACCCGGAATGGTACGGGTATCTGAGCAGGCAGGGACAACCCCTGCTTACACTCAAAGGAGGGAAATGGAAAGGATGTTTCCATGTGCCCAGGGCACTCTACCAGATAATGAAAACAGCAGAGAGTATAAATAAAAAACAATCACAGAATAAAGAATCTACTCTAACCGGAGTTGAAAATAAAATCGACTCATTGTATTATCCATCTTAACATTTGATTCTATGACAGAATTAATCATTTACCTAAGAAAAAGACGCAAAGTGCAATTATCCATTGTTTCACTTTGTATGTTCCTTCTGTGCACAACCAACTTATATGCACAGAGCCCTGTAAGAGGCGTGGTTACAGATGACTCAGGCCATCCTTTACCTGGTGTCACTGTGATGGTCAAAAGTGCCCGGAGCGGTGTTGTTACGGATATGGACGGAGCCTGGATTATTCAGGCTGATCCCAGATCAACGCTTACCTTTTCTTATATCGGCATGATCACGCAGGAAGTGAAAGTGGGGGGCAGGACCCATATCGATGTGGTGATGCGGGAAGACATCGCTTCCTTAGAAGAAGTGATCGTTGTGGGATACGGTATTCAGAAAAAATCATCACTTACAGGCGCGGTATCCGCGATCAAAGGGGATGAATTACTGAAAGCTCCCGCTACCAATATTTCCAGTGTCCTGGGTGGTCGTCTACCGGGTATCGCGTCGGTACAGGAATCCGGGGAGCCCGGATTAGACCAGGCGACACTTACCATCCGTGGTTCCAGATATTCAGCGGTTTACATTGTCGACGGAATACCCCGTTCTATCGATGAAGTGGACCCTAATGATATTGAAAGCATTTCTGTATTAAAAGATGGTGCCGCAGTTGCTGTATATGGATTACAGGCTGCGGGGGGTAATCATCATTACTACGAAAAAAGGAAAAGAGGGAAAGACCAAGGTAACTTACAACGGTTCGGTAGGTGCTTCGTTCAATGCCAACTTTCCTAAATTTATGGATGGACCTCAATTTGCCCATTATTACAACATGGCCGATATGATGGACAAACTGGCCAACGGAGTGATCAGTAGCCGTGATGAATACAATCCTATTTTTACCAATGAGGACGTGGCCAGGATGCTGAACGGCGATCCTACGGACGGATGGGACAATGTGAACTACATAGATAAGGTATTTGGTACAGGTACCAACCAACGTCACAGTGTAACCTTACAGGGAGGAACAGATAAGACACGTTATTTCTCCTCTGTGGGCTATCTGGGTCAGAAAGGAAACATAGATAACTTTAATTACAATCGCTACAATCTTCGTACCAATCTGGAAACGGAGGTAGCTAAGAATTTCCAGCTTGTCCTGGGTGTTTCCGGTCAGGTCAGTAAAAGACATACCCCGGGATTTTCTTCCGGAGGTACGGATTCCAATGTAGACCTGGGCCAGCAGAGCTGGCTTTCTATCTCCCGTCAGGCTATTGCCATGCACCCTTATCTTCCTGTAACATACGATGGGCTGTATACTTCTACTCCTCTCCGTAATACCGGGAAACCTCACAGTCCATTGGCGGCCATTTATGAATCGGGTTACAAACAAAACCGGGGTGTAAAAGCTCAGACCAATTTGTCACTCCAATACAACGTGCCCTGGGTAAAAGGTCTCTCCCTGAAAGTAGCAGGTGCGTATGACTATTCCACGTCTCACGATAAGAACTTGTCTACTCCTTACGAAACACAGATGATACGTCTGCCCGATTCAACAAACAAGCTGGGTTATGTAAAAACCATTGATCCGCGTGACGGACTCACCACCATCAAACTGGGAGAAGGACAAGCCTCCTCTACTCAGTTAATAGGTCAGGGTAATATAGAGTATACAGGATCATTCGGCAAGCACCATGTAGATGCTATGCTCTTATCGGAGATCCGGGATAATAAATCCAATTCAGTGACCGCGTACGCGCAGGGATTGAGTTTTGCCGAACTCCCTGAACTCGGTCTGGGAATACCGGACAATTCACCCATTGGTGGCTGGAGTACCCACTCCCGGAGTCTGGGATATGCGTTCCGTCTGCGTTACGATTATGACAACAAGTACCTCGCCGAATTTTCCGGCAGATATGATGGTTCTTACAAGTTCGCGGGAAATGTGAGTGGAAAGCGTTGGGCGTTTTTCCCTTCCGGTTCTGTAGCGTGGAGAATATCGAAAGAGGATTTTATGCAGGAGATGGACTTTCTGGATGATCTGAAGATCAGAGGTTCGGTAGGACTTCTGGGCAACGACAATGTAACTGCTTACTCTTTCCTGAGTACATACGGATACAACACCTCACTTTCGCTGAACGGAAGTTTGCAGGATGCGATCTATACCAATGTGATTGCTAATCCGTACCTGACCTGGGAGAAGACACTCTCGTATAATATAGGACTTGACTTCACTTTGTGGGGCGGATTGCTGGGTATGGAATTTGATGTATTCTATAATTATAACTATGATATTCTCACCAGTATGGGCAGTGGATATCCTCCTTCTATGGGTGGTTATTATTATACATATGCTAATTATAGCGCGGTAGATACCAAAGGACTTGAAGTGCTGATACGTCATCAGAATCGTTTCCACGTGGCAGGGAAGCCTTTCCGGTACGGGGCTACAGGGAACGTAACGTATGCAAAGGCGCGTTGGGTGAAATATCCGGATTCGGAGAATAGTCCCGAAGCGCATAAACTCACAGGTAAACGTGTCAATTCGGTCTGGGGATGGATTGCTGAAGGCCTGTTCCGTTCGGAAGAAGAGATTGACAATTCTGCCTGGTATGGTACCCGTCCCAATCTGGGGGATATCAAATACAGAGACATCAACGGAGATGGTAAGATCGACGCGCAGGACAGAGGTCTGGTCGCCAAGAGCAACCGTCCGGAACTTACATTCGGACTTAACCTGAACGCGGAGTGGAATGGTTTTGATTTCAACGCGCAATTTACCGGGGGAGCTCTTTTTGAAGTTTCTCTGACGGGAACTTATTACAACGGTTATGACGACAATACCATCTGGACCCAGACCTTCAAAGAAGGAAGTAACTCACCCTTGTTTTTAGTGAAAAACGCTTATAGTATTGATAATCCGAACGGTACATTTCCACGGATCACCCTCGGTTCTACCGCTACAGGGGGAGACAATGGAGTTGCTTCTACTTTCTGGTTCCGTAACGGAAGATATGTACGTCTGAAAACGGCTCAACTGGGATATACCATTCCCCGGAAGATCGTGAATAAGGTGGGCATTGAGAATCTGAGATTTTATGTAGAGGGATCGAATTTATTTACTCTTTCCGGCTTGCCGGAAGGCATTGACCCGGAGTCACCGGGAGTGAACAACGGATACTATCCGCAACAAAAAACATTAATGGGTGGAGTAACACTGACGTTTTAATTCTTAATGACAAAATCGTATGAAAACAAAGATATTAAGTGCTGTTTTGCTGGGAAGTAGTTTGTGTTTTACTTCCTGCAATGACTTCCTGGATCTGTCGCCCACCGCTGCCGTTTCGGACAAATTGGTGTGGAGTAAGGTAGAATATGCCGAACTGGCCATAAACAACTATTATCATTACATCAATACTTACGGAGCATTCAGCAACGGACAATCTACTGCCGGACTGACAGAAGCCTATACGGATATCTTCAAATACAGCTCTATGACCTACAATTCGTTGATGTATATACCCAATGAATTCGCATACGGTGGCAGTGTGCTGACCGCTTCTTATGTAGATACTTATCTGGGCATGTGGACCAATGGATATACCTATGTCAGACGTATCAATGAAGGCCTGGCCAATCTGAAGAAGTACAGTGATTTCTCTGAGGAGGATATGAATCGTTTAGAAGCTGAGATGCGCTTTTTCAGGGGTCTGATCTATTTTGAACTGATGAAGCGCTACAAAGAAGTGATTATTTATGACGAGGATATGGAGAGCGTTCAGAAAGATACTCCTCTGAGCACTGAAAAGGAGGGTTGGGACTTTATAGAAGAAGATATGACCTTTGCCGGGAAAAACCTTCCGGTCAGTACATCTGCCAATGGCCGCGTAACCAGCGGAGCGGCTTACGCACTGCTTTCCCGCTATATGCTTTATGCCGAAAGATGGGAGGTTGCCCGGAAAGCGGCGGCCGAAGTATTGGCTATGGGATATACATTAGAGACCAATTATGAAGACGCTTTCCTGAGCAACAACAGTGAAGCTATCCTGCAATACAGTTACGACCGCGCAGGACAGGCCCATTCGTTTGACAACTACTATTCCCCGGCGGGTGATCCGGGTAACGGAACCATCGGAGGATACGGAACTCCTACCCAGGAGATGGTAGAAAGTTTTGAACTGGCTACCGGAGGATTTCCGGACTGGACTCCCTGGCACGATGAAGAGGGTACTACAGATACTCCTCCGTATGAGCAACTTGAACCCCGTTTCCACGCCACGGTCCTGTACAACGGTGCCACCTGGAAAGGCCGTACGATCGAACCTTTTATCGGTGGTGCAGACGGGTGGTGTACCTGGAAAGAGGATGCGGTGCCGGCCGGCCGGACCACTACCGGATATTACCTCAGGAAATTAGTCGATGAAACCCATGATTTTACAGAGGCGGCCAGCGGCATTCAGCCCTGGATACACATTCGTCTGGCAGAGGTGATGCTGAATTACGCGGAAACCTGTTACCAACTGGGCGAAATTTCGCAGGCCAATGACGCTTTGCGTTCCATACGCGCGCGCGTAGATCTGCCGTATACGGATAAGAGTGGCACAGAGCTGATGGCGGCTATCCGTCAGGAACGGAAAGTAGAGCTTGCTTACGAAGGACTCTATTACTGGGATATGCGTCGTTGGGGGCTGGCCGAATCTGCTTTTACCGGCAATCGTGTGCATGGACTGAAGATCGTACAGAACGCGAACGGGTCTTTCACCTATTCGTATGTGGATTGTGATCTGGAAGATCGTCATTTCCCGGCTAAGATGTATCGTCTTCCGTTGCCAACCACAGAACTCAACAACAACTCTTCAGTGGAGCAATATCCCGAATGGAGATAAAAGTATATGCAGACACAACGATGCCAGTGCCTCCATTTTGTGGCATGGAAGTTTTGAAGCACAGTCTCAATACATAAACAGCATAGTAGATATGAAAAAAAATAAATTTTACCTTTTGATAGTGACAGCTCTTCTTTTATCAGCCTGTCACGATCCGGAATATGTGCTCCCTACGGCAGAGCGTCAGGGGATCACACGATTGGTTGCCAAGTTCACTACGGGTGAACACGCGGATAAGATCGCGGTAGAATATGACATTACCGATGTTAATATGGATAAGTTTGTCATTCCTGTTCCGTATTATTTCCCGGAAAGTAGTTCGGATGAAACAACCTCTTACATGAGTGCCATGAGGATAGAGGCTAATATCGCGAATAATTGCAAGATAGAACCGACTTTAGCTGTTCTCGACCTGACGAAAGAGAATTATTTTACTTTCACCGAAGCCAGTGGTGAAAAGAGACAGATCTGTATCACAGGCGAAAGAACAAAATCCAGTCTATGTCAGTTACTCAGTTTCTCATTGATCGAGCCCTCTATTACGGGTATTATTGATCATGATGAGGGTACGGTTTCACTCATCAGTGCCGAAGATCTCTCCCGCTGCCTGGCAGAAGTGTCTTTGTCTTATCACGCGACTATTTCGCCAGATCCCACAGTGGAGGTGCTGGATTATAATGAGGAGGTTGAATTTACGGTAACTGCTCACAATGGAGTAGATAAGAAGGTATATAAAGCGATGAAAGATGTACCTGATAAGATCGATTACGGATTCAGGGCTGCCAGCGCGGAAGCTATATTTGCCATTGATACAGACAACCTCAGTTTACCCTGGCTGTCCACCACCTCACCTACCCTGGCAGCGACCAACAGTCATCTGGTGATCTGTATGGGAGACGGTACTACACCGATCTATCTCAACCGGATCACGGGTCAGAGACTGGGAGAGATCACTCTGGGAGGAGCTTCGGCACAAGGTGTCACCAGTGATGCCGCAGGCCATATACTGATCTATAATCAGGCGACTTCAGGACAGACATTTAATCTCTGGAAAACTTCTTCCGCGACACAGGCTCCGGAACTGTTCGCTTCGTTTACTAATTCTTTCAGTTATCCGTTAGGGTCCAAAGTAAAAGTATACGGTGATGTGGATGGAGACGCTCTTATCATTCTTACCTGTGATGGAATATCGGGTGTAACTTCCTCTTCGCGTATAGTGCAGATAGTAGTAACAGATGGTGTTCCGGGTATACCAGTAGCTGTAAACTTCAATGGTGTCAGCTGGGGAGCCAGGGAAAACAGTACATCTGTGGTTCCGGCCACTACAGATCCGGCTGATGGCTATTTCCTGTCGTATTACAGTGCCAATCTATTGCACCATATCAACGGAAGTAGCCTGACCTCCGATGCTTCTCTGACGGGAGGTGACTGGATGGATAATCAGAATTGCTTAGATACCAAGCTTTTCAACAATGCCCGTTACCTGGCTTTGTTTACTCCCAACTTCTTCCCGCAATGGGCCGGAGTACCTCAGTTATATTTGTTTGATATCACCAGCATGAGCCTGTTCAGTGGCAGTATCCACACTACTTCCGCGCTTGCTTTCTCCAATACAGCTTGTCCTTCCTTCAATTCCGGTGATGGAATTGCGGCAATGGGTGATGTTTTGCTGGTACCCTCTCTGGATGGATTTAAATTGCATTTGTATTATTATTGCAACAACAACAAAGTCCTGGGTGCTTACGAATTCGACTGTATAGATAAGTAATTACTCAGCCGGAAGCCTGTCTTCTTCCTTAAATTTAAGAACAAGGTACAGGCTTCCGGTTATCTAAACAAAAATGGAATGAAACGTACGGCTTTATATCTGATTTTTTGTTCTGTATCTGTCTGTATAACTCCTGTTCAGACTCTCCGGAAAAGACACCTGACTGGATCTGGAACCCGGATGAGGAAGAAGAGGAAGCAGATCCGCCCGTGGATGTCCGGGAGAAACCCCGTTTCATCTGGATAGACGCGGCAGCCAACTTCCCGGACTACGCCAATAGCAAAGAAAACATAGAGACGGATCTGGCCAAAGTGCAGGAATGCGGCTTCACGGATATTGTGGTAGATGTACGCCCTTCTATGGGAGATGTGCTTTTTCACTCTTCCATAGCGGAAGAAGTCACAAAACTGGACTACTGGTCTCCAACGGGATATATCTATTACGAGAGGACAGAGACGTGGGACTATCTGCAAGCCTTTATTGACGCGGGTCATGCGCTGGGACTCAGGGTACATGCCGCGATCAATACCTTTACCGGGGGCCATCGGTATCTGTACGGGTTGGGAGAACAAGGTCTGCTTTTCCGTGAACCGGATAAGAAGCACTGGGCTACTGTACTCAATCTGGAGACTGGCCTGACAAATACCATGGATATACAGGATGATAGCTATGGTGCCAAATTCTTTAATCCGGCCCACGAGGAGGTACAGGAATATCTGCTGACGTTACTGGGCGAACTGGCACAATACAAGGTAGACGGGATCTTCTTAGATCGTTGCCGCTACGACGATATGCGCAGTGATTTTTCGCAGGACTCCCGAACGAAGTTTGAGCAATACACCGGACAAACGATTGACCATTTCCCCGATGATATTTTATTGCCCGGCACCTCAACGCTGCCTTCTTCCCAGCCCCCTTATTTCAAGAAGTGGCTGGAGTTCCGCGCAAAGACGATCCACGATTTTATAGTAAAGGCCAGAGCGAGAGTAAAATCTGTGAACGCAGAGATCATTTTCGGCGTATACGTAGGAGCCTGGTATTCTTCGTACTACGAGTACGGAGTGAACTGGGCCAGTCCGCGGTTCGATACGGCTGCCTCTTATTCTGCCTGGGCTACTTCCGAATACAACACCTTCGGATATGCCGATCATCTGGACTATCTTCTCCTGGGTGCTTATGCCCCTGCCAACCGGATCTATGGCAGCGGTGAATGGAGTGTACAGGGATTTTGCAGTAATGCGGCTACTTTGCTGATGGGAGATGTCGCTTTTGCCGGAGGGCCGGATGTAGGCAACTGGGAAGTACCTGAGGGAACGGATGTTCGTCAGGCTGTTACCAACAGCGTAGATGCTGCCATTCACGTGAGCGACGGATATTTTCTTTTTGATCTGATCCACGTAAAGAAGTACGATTACTGGAACGAACTCCGCAATGGCATTGAACAGTACGTTTTAAGTTATAAGTTTTAAGTCATGGCTTATATCACTCAAACCCTGATGGTTTACAACTCATCACTTACAGCTTATAACCCGACACTTAACAACCCATACTTAAAACCCACAGTTTACAACCCAAAACTTAAAACTTATAACTTATAACTTAAAAGATGAACCAAAGACGCAATTTCCTCAAAACTCTGACCGCTACAGCGGCTTTACTGGCCGGTAACCGGCTGTTTGCTTCTACCGGGGCCTCTCAGCATACTTCTCTTCTTTCCACAGATCCCCCGGAAGACTATCCGGAGTTCCTCACTCCTGAGATGGCGCGGGGGATGCGGATAAAGGCGACTTTTCTGGACGAGATCTCCTGGGATATTCCACACCAGAACTGGGGTACCCGGGAATGGGATCAAGACTTCAATGCCATGAAAAAGATGGGTATCAACACCGTGGTACTGATCCGGGCGGGTCTGGGCAAATGGATCGCAGCTCCTTTCCGGTCGTTGCTCAGCCGGGAAGATCTGTATTATCCTCCGGTGGATCTGGTAGAGATGTTCCTGACCCTGGCAGACAAGTATGGAATGCAATTCTATTTCGGGATGTACGATTCCGGTATATACTGGCAGCAGGGGTTGTTCCAGCGTGAAATTGACCTGAACCGGTATCTGATTGATGAAGTCTGGAAAACGTACGGGCATCATCCCTCTTTTCGCGGGTGGTACCTTTCGCAGGAGATCAGCAGGCGTACGAAAAATATGTCAAAGATATACGCTGAGATGGGCAGGCATGCCAAACAGATCTCAGACAATCTGCCCACTATGGTCTCTCCTTACATTCACGGTGTCAAGACAGACCAGGTGATGGCAGGCGATCAACCTCTTTCGGTACAGGAACATGAGGAAGAGTGGAATGAGATCCTGGGAAATGTAGCAGGTGTGGTAGATATTATGGCTTTCCAGGACGGACAGGTAGACTACCACGAACTGTATGAGTACCTGGTGATCAACAAGAAACTGGCCGACAGGTATGGCATCCGGTGCTGGACGAACATAGAATCTTTTGACCGCGATATGCCGATCCGTTTTCTTCCTATCAAGTGGGAAAAACTGCTCTTTAAACTGGAAGCTGCCCGGAAAGCAGGCATGGAAGAGGCTATCACATTCGAATTCTCTCATTTTATGAGCCCTCATTCGGCTTATCTGCAGGCAGGACATCTGTACAACCGGTATTGCCAACATTTCAACCTCTGATCTGCTATGGAACGAAACGACCATCCATCTGTATACAGAAGACCGGGAATACAGAAACGTATATGCTGGCTGATCGTGTGTATCGCCTGCTATACGTATGCCTGCGCTCAGCAACTGGTCAGCGGCAGGGTCAGTTGTCAGGGAAAAGGAGTGGCAGGGGTGACGGTGACAGACGGCATACAGTGTGTACGTACGGACAGTGAAGGATATTACACGCTGACTGTGCGTGAAAACAGCCGTTTTGTCTATCTCTCTACCCCTGCGGGGTTCCTGCCCGACAGGCAGGGCAGCCTTCCGTGCTTCTATCAGGACATAGACCGGCAGAAGAAGACCGGATATGATTTCCCGCTTACGGCCAATCCTTACAACGACACCTGCCACATCTGTCTGGTACACGCGGATCCTCAGCTTTACAAGAAAGAGAACTGGGTGGCCTATGAGCAGATACTGGCCGACTGCAAAGAGACCATAAACAGCTATGCCGGGCAGGATGTGTTTGGTGTCGACTGCGGAGACTTAGTCAGTGACCGGCCCGATTTGTATCCGGACTATATCGCTTCTATGGATCGTCTGGATATTCCTTTTTACCGGGTGATCGGCAACCACGACCTTACCCTGTACGGGCGTTCGCACGATACTTCGTACCGCAGGTATGAAGATTTTTTCGGTCCGGCTTATTATTCCTTCAATCGCGGAAAGGTGCACTATGTGGTGCTGAATGATGTTTTCTACATGGGTCGGGATTATTTCTACATGGGCTATCTCGAGGAGAAAATGCTGGCCTGGTTAGAAGCAGATCTTTCGTTTGTGGAAGAGGGGTCGCTGGTCTTTGTGGCCCTGCACATCCCCACACGTCTGGAAGAGGAGAAACTCCCTTTTGAATATTCCAGCGGCCAGGTGGCCGGTCGGGTAACCAACGCGGAGGCTCTTTACAACATGCTGGCTCCTTACAGAGCACATATCGTTTCGGGGCATACCCACTACAACCGCAACTTAGTCTACTCGGACCGGCTGTATGAGCACATCACCGCTGCCGTGTGTGGTACATGGTGGCAGGGAGATGTCTGTCTCGACGGCACACCCCAGGGATACGGAGTGTATGAAGTTTGCGGCGATGAAATCAGCTGGTACTATAAGAGTGCCGGATATCCCAGAGAGTATCAGTTGAAAGCCTACCTTCCGGGTAGTTCGGCCACCTGGCCGGAAGAGCTGATCGCTAATGTCTGGAACTGGGACAAAGACTGGACGGTAAAATGGACAGAAGATGGAAAAGTAATGGGTGTGATGGAACGTTTCGATGCCTGCGACCCCAGGGCGGAAGCTCTCTGTGCGGATAAGGAGAAACTGGAGTTTCCCTGGATCAGCGCGTTTCCCAACGAACACATGTTCCGGGCCACTCTTTATCATAAGGATGCGGTAGTGACAGTACGCGCAACCGACCGCTTCGGCAATGTCTATGAAAGTCTCGCTGAGTAGTATGACCGGAAACAGGGGCGCGCATGAAGATGTATCTCTTTGTACTTCCCCTTTATGAATCATCACTTTAACAGAAAAACAACCATGAACATACAACAATCTGCATTCGCTGTGCTGATCGCGGTTTTTACAGCCTGTGGCAGCCCTTCCGGAACGATCGCTCCCATACAGAAACCGGCATTGATGTGGTTTGATGCCGAAGCCAATTTTGCCCGGTTCAGTCAGGCCGATTCGATAGACTTTTATCTGGAAAAGATAAAATCCCTGGGATTTACCCATGCCATTGTAGACATTCGCCCTATTACAGGCGAAGTATTGTACGACAGTGAATACGCGCCACGTATGGAAGACTGGCACGGTGCCCGGCGGGGTGATTTCGACCTGCTGGAAAGATTTATAGAGAAAGGGCACCAGCTGGGGCTGGAAGTACATGCTTCACTGAATGTCTTTTCGGCGGGGCACAATTACTTCGATCGCGGACAAGTCTACTCCTCACATCCCGAATGGGCTTCTGTGGTATACGTTCCCCATAGGGGGATCATCTCCATCATGGATGTCAAAGAGAAATATGCTGCTATGATCAACCCGATCCATCCCGGATACCGGGAACACATCCTGAATGTACTCAAAGAGGTGGTAACCCGTTATCCGGAATTAGACGGTCTGATGCTGGACCGGGTACGTTACGACGGGATCACTGCCGATTTTTCGGATCTCTCTAAACAGGCTTTTGAAGAATGGCTGGGCGAGAAGGTGGTCCGCTTTCCGGAAGATATCTTTGAATGGCAAATGAACAGCCAGGGGCGTTATGAAGTGGTACGGGGCAACCATTTCCTTTCCTGGATCGAGTGGAGAACCCGTAATATCACAGATTTCATGCGTCTGGCCCGGGAAGAGGTGAAAACGATGAACCCGGATATTTCGTTCGGTACCTATACTGGAGCCTGGTATCCTTCTTGCTATGAGGTCGGGGTCAACTTTGCCAGCTGTGAATATGACCCTTCCGGAGAGTTCGACTGGGCCACACCAGACTACAAAGAGTATGGATATGCCGAACTGATCGATCTCTATACCACAGGCAATTATTATACGGATATTACCATAGAGCAGTATCGGAAAAACAACCGCAGTGTATGGAACGAGACGGATAGTCAGGCACAGTCGGGTATCTGGTATTGTGTGGAGGGCTCGTGCAGACAGCTCAGAAGGATCATGGGAGACAATCCCTTCGTGGGGGTATCCTGGTAGATCAGTTCTATGACCATCCTGATCGCCTGGCAGAAACGATCGAGATGAACCTGCGGGAGTCTGACGGACTGATGGTGTTTGATATTGTACACATCATCCGCAAAGATCTCTGGAAAGAAGTAGAAGAAGGAATGCGACGCGCGGGCGCGTTGCCTGTTGACCGATAAGAACACAGGGTGGAGACAGATCACACGGTCTTTATTAACTTAACACTCCCTTTTTTGAATACCACCCGGTCAAGGCCAGACACTGATAACAAAGGTCTGGCCTTTTCCATATATACAACCTCTGTTTGTTACACAGATCCTGTGTGGCAGAAAGAACTGCCTGTACCGTTCCGGAAAGCAGCTTGTTGTATATCTACCTGATGTAAACAAAGAGGTTTCGCCAATTGTTACCCAGAAAACCCATAACAGATATACACATGTTGAAAAATATATTGATAGGTATTGGTATACTGGCTATTGTCATTTTTATCTCTTTTCTGGTGATCGGTGTAAAGGTCGTTTCTACGGTGGCTGTCTATATTGTAGGCTTTATTGCCATTATATTCCTGATCGGATACATGATCTATCTCTTTGGCAGATCTTCCGGGAAAAGCAACAAGTGATAACATTTTCGGTTGGCAATCCTTCAGAGAAAGTATATCCAACCTTCAGATAAAGTTGTAAGGTTATTATCTATTTTTATAGTTAAGCAGAGGAATGGGCGATTGGAAGTATCCTTTCTCCCCCCTTGTTATGTGCATAGCGTAGAGGTTGCAGCCGGTAAACGGTTTTCTCCGGAAGTTTTCGCAAGAAACCACAAAAAGAAATCACAGGTCATCCCCGCCGGTAGTACGGCGGCTGCCGATGGATAGGCAACCGCCTGCTACCCGTGTATACTGCTGTACTTATCTCCCTGCTTTGTTTTTTATGAGTAGCCTTGTATCCTCCTGCCTGACTCAGAACCAGTGAAAAATGTATTTCATCCTGGCTGCTTTCTCAGCGATGTATCTATGATCTGTATTAAAAAAAGTATACAGTAGATGCCCCCTCATTCCGGTTAACCACAAGCAATGGCTACGTATGCAAGCCGGACAAAAAGGATAGCCCCGTGTGTGGCCGTCCGGGGAAGAGGGACACTTTGTATGATACTTTCAGGTCGGTCAGACAAAATACCCATCTCCCCATCCGGCAGATCAGGAGTTTAAGATCTGCTTTACTTTTTTTTCTGCGTATCTGTACATTTGTTCCTTAGTAAAGGGATATTTGGACTTTCTATTGGACAATAACTTGACAGGACCGAGCCACAAGACAAGCATAGTCAACCACGAGCCGATAAACCCGATGATGTAATCGCTTACCGTGACCATGTGATTCGTCGAAACATACCATATGTAGTAAATCCCGATGGGCCAGTGTAAAAAGACAACCGATGCCAGTCCGGGATTATACCAGGTCTTTAGTTTCTCATTGTTCCAGATACCATGATTCAGGATCTGAACCATTCCCTGTCCGATTTGTATCAATCCATACCAGATAGCACCCGGAAAAACAATCGCCAGGATATAAAAAGGATAAGTCATAAAAACGTTATTGATCATTGCTGTGTTGGCATTTAACGGATAACGGTCTACATCTTTCTTCTGTCCGGCAAATGCGATATTAAATATGGAAGGAAATCCGCCGGGAATGCCGTATTCTTCAAACTGATGCACCAACATGGCCATAAAACTATAGGTAAGTATCACCTGGATATGACTCAGGTGATGAACTCCCCAAAATCCCATATAGTAGGAAAGTGCTACAAATATCACACCACCGATATAATACCAATTGCGACGATAAAAATTCATATGATCTTTGTTTAGGTAAATAATTAGTTCTTTTAAGGGTGTAAAGTTGGGCCTGTAAAACTCTTTTGGCCTGTCCTTTTTATTTTTAAAAATGTTCTTTTTATTGACGTGACGGTATTTTTACCATTTATTAGGTATCGAGTATGAAAATTTTACTAAATTTGTTTATCTGAAAAGTTACCTCTATGCGCCCGCAACAACTTACGTTTGAAACCATAAAAGAATCGGTCAGAGAAAAAACGACCGAACAGAACCGCGCTTACTTCGGTAAAGATTTTATTGTTGTTACCAATAACAAGCATCTGTTAAGTCCCATGCTGTTACAGAATAGCCCCGTCACCTTACAATATACCATGCTTGGTTTTGTCAGTACCGGTGAGGCCGTTTTTACAGTCAATCTGCTGGAAAATCGTCTGCATCAGGGCCACATGGTAGTGTTGAACCGGGAAACGATATACCAGTTAGAAAAGTGTTCCGACAATTTCACTTTTGATATATTGATCCTGTCGGACGAATTGATGGGTATATTGTTCCCTGAAAAAGAACCCGATCTGTTGGACAGACTCTCAGCAGCCGTCATTCCATTCCATGCGGCGGAAATGGATATTGCCTTCTCTCTGATTGACACTTTGCTGAAGATCCTCCATTTGCATCCGGGCAACGAGTCCTCTGTCTACGATATGATCCGGGCCATCATCCGTTTCGCAGATGGGATTCGTCAGTCCGTGAACGAACGGGAAGCATACATACTCTCTCATGAGCAGGAAATATTCAACAGCTTTTTAAAACTTGTGAACATGAACGCCTCTAAGGAGCGCAACCTTTCTTTTTATGCCGATTGTCTATGTGTGACGCGGAATTATCTTAGTATTGTGATAAGTAGGTTCAGCGGTGTCACCGCTAAAAAATGGATAGAGCGAGCAGTTATCATGGAGGCAAAAGCCCTGCTCAAATTCAGTTCGTTGTCTATTCTGGAGATAGCCTACCAACTGAATTTCCCTAATGACAGTTTCTTCAATAAGTATTTTAAAAGAATTGTGGGTGTTACGCCTATGCGTTACCGTAAATCATAGTTCCACTATCGGAAGCGGTTGTAGGTAAGTACTGCTTTTCAGATCCCCCAGACCCCGTCTGTCCGGAAAATAAATTAGCATCATGGGTTTTTATGGATCCTTGCGTTAAGAGACCCGCCAGAAAGGAAATGTAGCTATTACCAGGTAAGTACAGAGAATGAGATTTTGAACAGAGGATAAACTTTCTTAAACAAGAATTGTTTTACTAACTACCACCCGGCAGTTTTAGTATACCAGGAACACCCCATACCCTACCTGTTCCTTTTATAGAATGATCATTATTCTGAAAATCCCTCCGTTTCAAAATGGATGATCTGGATTGTACACCTCTTTACAAATATATCTGACTTATAAAGAAATAAGATCATGAAAACGAATAAGTATAACATAGTTGGGATGATCATAATAGTATGTAATATCAATTGTCTAAAACTAATGTCACAGATCGAAACAACATCTATCCATTCAGACATTCAGCAACGGGTAAATGAATGGCTCCGTACCCTGTCGGCGGAAGAAAAGATCAGTTTGCTGACGGGAACAGGGATGGGAGATCCGGAAGATGGAAACGCGCTGAGTAACAGCAACTCTCCTGTACCTGGCTCGTCCGGTAGTACGCGGGAGTTATCCCGGTACGGCATCCCCTCTCTTATTATGACCGATGGTCCGGCAGGGGTACGCATTGATTCCGTAAGAAAAAACGAACAGCGAACCTATTATGCTACCAGTTTTCCTGTGGGTACGGCGTTGGCCTGTACATGGGATACGGCTTTAGTGCGTAAAGTAGGGATGTGTATAGGAAACGAAGCGTTGGAATACGGTTCGGATATACAATTAACTCCCGGAATGAACATCATGAGAAACCCGCTTTGCGGCAGGAATTACGAATATTATTCGGAAGACCCTGTGGTCAGCGGCAACATGGCGGCCGCCCTTGTACAAGGAATCCAATCGCAGGGTGTATCCGCTACTCCCAAGCATTTTGTAGCGAATAATAACGAAACGAGCCGCATGAGTATAGATGTAAGAGTATCGCAGCGTGCTCTACGTGAGATTTACCTGCGGGGATTCGAAATAGCAGTCAAAGAAGGAAAGCCTAAAGCTATTATGTCTTCCTATAATAAAGTGAACGGAATCTATACGTCTGCCCGGAAAGATCTGCTTACCACCTTACTCAGAGACGAATGGGGTTTTGAGGGAATGGTCATGTCCGATTGGTACGGAGGATTTCCCGGAATTGTCCAGGGAGATATAGGCAGAGATGCCTGCACCCTGCAACAGGTACTTGCGGGAAATGACCTGCTAATGCCGGGAACCCGGTCGCAGGAAGAAGATCTAAAAAAACGGATGGAAGAAAGGGGAAATTACCGGAGAAGATATAGATAAAAATGTACGCCATATTTTATACTGCGTTTTGACTTCTCCGGCCGCGGAAAACTATCCTTACTCCAACCACCCTGACCTGAAAGCCCATGCGGCGATTTCCCGCTCGGCTGCCGCCGACGGAATGGTGTTGCTTAAGAATGAGGCGGCTACGCTTCCTCTCTCTCCACACGGCCACAAAGTGGCTTTATTCGGCTCGGCTTCTTATACCCTGGAAGCCGGAGGAACCGGCAGCGGAGATGTCAACAAGGCTTATACGGTGACCATCTGTCAGGGGTTGCTTAATGCCGGGTATGCCATTGACGAAGAACTGGAAAAACTATACCAGCCGTATGTCAGAGCCGGATTACAGAAGAAGGAAGAGGAAAAAAGACAAAAGGACAATATGTTCCAACACGCGCCTGCCATTGCCGAAATGCCTCTGGATAAATCAGTCATTGAGCAGAAAGCCGCGAAAATGATATAGCGATCCTGAGTCTGGGACGAAGTTCGGGCGAAGGCACAGACCGGCAATTAAAAGATGATTACCTGCTTTCCGAAAATGAGCAACAATTAATACAGCATGTTTCCCAGGCATTTCACAGCAAAGGAAAAAAGTAATTGTTATTCTCAATACAGGAGGTGTGATCGATGTAGAGAGTTGGAAAAATCAGGCAGATGCTATTCTACTGGCATGGCAACCTGCTCAGGAAGGAGGCAACGCGATTGCTGATATTCTGACAGGCAGCGTAAATCCTTCCGGTAAACTCACCATGACTTTCCCTGCCCGGTACGAGGATGTCCCCTCTGCTGCCCATTTTCCCCAACCCGGAGAAAATCCGGCGTATATAGAATATACTGAAGGAATATATGTAGGTTATCGTTATTTTAGCTCTTTCAACGTACAACCTGCCTATCCGTTTGGCTACGGATTATCTTATACACAATTCGATTATTCGCCTGTGAAAGTCGAAGAGGTGGCTGCTACCGGGGAAAAAGAGATTTCGTTCCAGGTAAAAATACCGGATCCGTACCCGGAAAAGAAGTAGTACAGTTGTATGTAAGTGCGCCCGCCGTCTCGATAGACAAACCGATAAAAGAATTAAAAGCGTTTGTCAAGACAGGCTTGTTATCACCCGGTGAAGAAGAAGAGGTCCGTTTCCGGTTGTCTGTAGCAGATCTTGCTTCTTTCGTTCCGGACGCTTCCGCATGGATAGCAGACGCGGGAATTTACACGATTCAAGCAGGTACCTCGTCTGAGGATATAAAGCAAGTGACCACCTTCACCCTCCCTGAAAACCAGGTAGTCACTACAGTGCATAACATCCTTAATCCAACTCAACCTATTGACGAACTCAAAAACTGACTTTTTACAAAGTCTGTAAAATAAAATCTTATGAAACATAAAATCATACTATTCAGCCTTTTACTTATTTTCCCATCCGTATTACCCGCGCAAAAAGATTCTGTGACCATACGGGATATTTCCTACGTAAGCAGTTCGGAAACGGACACGTACCGGAAGGAAAGATGCAAACTGGATATATATAAACCCGGCTCTGCCGGCGACTATCCAACGGTTGTATTTTTTTACGGAGGTGCCCTGGAAATGGGAGAGAAATACATTCCGGAAGCATTTAAAAGCAGCGACTTCGTTATAGTAGCACCCAATTACAGGCTAAGCCCTGAGGTGAAGAATCCGGCCCACACGGAAGACGCGGCGGAAGCGGTTGCATGGGTCTTTAAACATATAGACCAATATGGCGGAAGTAAAGATAAAATATATGTCTGCGGACATTCCGCCGGCGGTTATCTTACCTTGATGATTACCCTGGACACAACCTATCTGGCAGCACATAACGAGGATGCGGATCATGTCAAAGCGTGGTTCCCCATAAGCGGACAAACTGTCACTCATTATACCATTCGTAAAGAACGTGGTTTATCCATGAAAATTCCTCTGATCGACACGTATGCCCCTCTGAACCATGCCCGAAAAGGAACACCTCACATCGGGCTTATTACTGCCGATAAACGTTATGAACAACCCGGGCGGTATGAAGAAAACGCTTTATTAAAAGCGGTTCTCAACGATGTAGGGAATGAAGATGTCACTCTTTATGAATTGCAGGGATTTAATCATGCAAACATATTGAGTCCGGCAGTATATGCAATTATGGATTTTATAAATAGCGACTGTAGTAAATAGGGCTGTACGGCTACAGTCCATAGTATAGAAACTCCGGGACAAAGTGGTTTTATCCCGGAGTCTATACCTAAAATAAGTAGCAAAGAGACCATTCCCCCATCTCTTTTTTTGGTCTGGTTATATTTTAAAATATCCGGCCGTTCAGACGGAAAGTCATTACCGGATATACGGTGATCTTATTCATGATATCGGTGAAGCCATTACTATCCAATTCATCTTTAAGCAGATCTTGTACTTCAGAGTTACTACTTACCACCTTAGGTTTTCCATGGAACATAGCCCCCAGTTCAAATTGTGCTGAAACACTTTTTTAGGGACTGCTCTTCCGAATCCTATACCTACATAAGGCTTTACTCCATTGATCTTAATTCCCGCATCCACCTTACCATTCTCATCGGCTTTGATATTGTAATCACCGATCACAATACCACTACTGAAACTATATTCAGAAGGAATATAGGATGAATAGGGTTGCAGTGCCTTTTCTATCTTAACAATATCTTCAGGTAAATATCCATTTACATTTACTAACTGATTCTTACCGATATAAAGTCCTGTGGTAAAATGAAAAGAAGACTTTTTAAAAGGATACATATCAACTAAGATCTTACCATTTATCAATCCCAGCTTTGCATCCATCTTCACATTTTTATCCAACTGAGAAGTACTGGTCGGCAGACCTTCCTCTTCCAAAATCTGACCAATGGTTTGATTACCGACAGAAATGGATGTCAGTTGGTCTAATTGCTCGAAACCTTCGGAATAATCAATATCAAATTTAGTAGAATAGGTAAAAGGGAACAAGGCTAACCCTGCGCGTAAAGTGAATTGAGAGTTGATCGGACTGGCTATCTGAAAACCTATACCTGTAGTTCCTACTTCTATACCGACTCCCAGATGCTGGAAAGGTTTTTCTCTTTTTTTCTCATTTTGCGCAATCAAAGAACCCGTGGCCAATGTCATGACCACCACCCATAAACTAACTCTTTTTCTCATCGTGTTATTAATTAAAATAGTAGTGTTTTTTCTCTTTATTCTTTACCAGTTACCAGATGCAATGTATAGATGAAGTGCAAAAATATATAAAATAAACCAATTAATAAGTTAAAATAGGGATTAATTTATTTTCAAGGTGTTTTCTGTATCAACGTACAATGGGCATATTCTCATGCAAATACCTGCTACCACCAGAACAGAGCGGCCTATTTATTTCTTTTTCTAATGAATGTAAATTATAGAGAAAGCAAGCGTTGAACCCTACAAAAACAGGCTGTTTCAATGAAAAAACAGAGAAAGAAGGGGGTTACAAGTGTTGCGCCAGACGGTTGGCCGTCCGGCGCGACACTTGCAGACACATAGATTCACTCAAGAAGAGGCTGAAACCACGTAGATTCTGAAAAAGTAAAATCTATGGTGAGACTGCTCCTTTCCAGTGTCATTCCGGGGTAGAAGGAACCAGCGTATAGATCAGATGATTGGCTCTGCCGTTGCGTTTGATGATCCCTTGCTTTACAAACGCATTGAGATCTCTCTGCGCGGTGTTTTTCAGTCGGCCTGTGAGGGCCGAATAATCCATACGGGTAATAAACGGATGTGTCTCTAAGTAACGCAGCAGCCGTCGTTTGCATTCGGCTTCCGGTAGCCTGGCGGAAGAGCGTATGCCGTGTCCGGGTTTGGCACGTTCTACATAACCAGCCATTTTCTTCCTGAACTTCCGGGTAGCCCGGAAATTGACATTGTTGAAATAGATAGAAGGAGAATGGATTTCCGAAGGATCGTATACAGAGCGGGTAGCGATGAGGCTGGCCGAAAAATAGCCGATCTCTCCGAATTGCACATGATATCCTTCCCGCAGGTAATAGGCGAGTCGCTCTGTAATGGATGCCATCAGACCCTCCAGATCACCTACAGTGAATGTAGAGGCCCGACAGATTTCTTCGAAAATATCACGTGTAGAAACTGTGCCGTAAGAGACAATGCGCGGATGAAGAGGTTGTTTTTTATGGTCCCCTTTCGGGTTGGGATTTTCTCTGAAATCATAGATTGCAGTCATAGTAAACAGTCGATTTAATAAGTTAGTACTTAGGTTTTATACAGATTGCATACATACATGAAGCATACAATCCGGTAGATTTAGTTGGGCCCACAATTGCAGACTGATGAGTTCACAGTTGCAGGCCCATGGGCCTGCAACTGAAAACCGATCGGCCCACAGCTGTGGGCCCAACTGAATCTACCGGTAAAGATACTAAATCAAAGGAAGAAATGCAATTCATATATCCTCTTTTCCGGGTTAAATAAACAGGGAAAAGAAAGAGTACGAAAAAGCCATCTTATTCTTCTCTGCGATGTACCCGGAAACAGGCCGCGGGCAGTCTGCTCCAGGCAGTTGGCGACAGCAGATCCAGGTAAGACCACAGTCCCGTCAGGTGAAGCAAAGGCATCACTAAGAGTTGCGGTGCCACGTAAGTGATCATGGGATTCTGTCCGGCCATTTCAAACGGCAGGGTCATCTTTTTCCAGCGACAGACATCGCACAGGATAGAAGAGGCGATCAGGACCAGGAAGGCCAGTCTGGCCGTGACGAAGTAATAGCTGTAGGTCGACTGATCTTTGCGGATGCCTCCCTCGTATGCTTCAAAAAAAGAGTCCCAGCATCAGCAGATAGGCCCCTGCGGTGAACAGTCGTCTCCAATAGCACACGGTAGTGCCCGGAGCCTGTACGAGATAGCCAAGCAGAGCCAACAGAAGTGTAGTGCCACAGAGATTAAGGATCAGCTGACGCGTATAGAGCCCGTACAGGTTCCATAAGATCAATGTGACGAACGGGAGGAGGCCAGACAACAGTTCTCTTTCCGGCAGCAGAGAGAGCTCCGGCCGGTTGCCCTTGCAACCAGTCATACAGATATTCTCCGGCTATGGATCCCGGGATCACGATCAAGAGATATTTCAGGTAATAGAATCTGTACATCTAAGGCAGCGGTGAGCAGTGGAAGAGTTCTCCGACCCATGATCCTTCTGTATGACTGCCCTGGAATACAGCCATGACAAAAGGTAGGATACCGATGCAGGCCAGCCGGTTGCGTAGCGTAAACAAATACATCAGCGAACCGAATATAGCCATATGGGCCAATACCCGAATGATGAGGTTGCCGTAAGAAAGATTGAATATCCGCTCTCTGGCGTAGTCTACACTCAACAGGAGCGTGATCCCAACAGCATACGTTGCCAGTTCAACACCTGTACGAAGCCAGCGGGGCATCTGCGCGGGTACGCGCAGGAACATGGGAACCAACCACACAAAAGCCAACATAGCCAGCAGCCAGGCACGGGTATCCTGAGGAGAAGCGAAAGAAGGAGGAGACATGTGCCGGATGAAAATGGCAAAGAAGGTGAGCCGGATGCCCCGCAACAGGCTGTCTGACATCAACCGGGAACAGGAAACTCCTTTGTCGTACTTCCGGCCTGAAGAGAAAGAGAAAGTGGCTCCCATGGAGAAAAGGAACAAAGGAAATACCTGGTCTACCCAGGTGATCCCGTAGTTCAGAGGGTCGAACGTATGGTCCGGAGGAAGCAGCTAAGCATGATACATCCAGCCCGGCAGTAGTCCCGACTGGGATAGTGAGTATATCCTCCGTTCCATACGACTACGAAAACAGGATGGATCCCGTAGCGCGCGCAGGTCTCTACACATTGGCAGATGTTGTCCCGCGAATCCAATACATGGCTGGCTACGCTGGTGACCCACACGCCGGAAAAGTATCCGGTACCTGGAGACGGATCGGGCAGCAAAGTGTTTTCCGCTTCTGCTGTACCGCAACTTCCGCCACCAAATATCCATATACTACATAGAAAGAGAGAGATAAATTTGTTTTTCATACAGGGTTCTTAATAAATCAGGAAGTAAAAGGATGTACGATTTACGATACGAAAGACAGATTCTCCTTCTCTTTCAGAAACGCGGATACATCTGCCATGTAGGTATCCTTTCTGTTGTGCTGTCTCCTGAATAGTCAGATGAACAGAAGCACAAAAAGAAGCAAGAGAACCCTGCCAAATCAGGCACCACATCGGTTCACTTCAATCCTACATCCATATATTGTAAATCAGTATAGCGTAAATAGCTTCAGTGTTCCCATCTTCCTCCACGGATGTGGATGGTTTCGGCTCCCTGTAGCTGTTCGGGTTCCGTAGCCGAGATGCTGAAATACATTTCGTCCGGGCAACGCATGGCGGTGGCACGTCTGCTGTGCATCGGAGCTTTCACCAGTTCACCCTTGTGCATACGTAGCAGCCACGATTCGTCCCAACGGCTGTTTTCTACCCGGGTACCGGTAGGCTGTACGGGCTTTCCTTCGTTGGAAACCTGGTCAATGGCGTTCACACGTTTGCATTCTCCCGTATAACCGCGCCTATAGCCGTCGCACTGTATGTCCGGCTCATAGCGTTTGCCAGCTCCTGCTACGATGAACTTCACTTTATCGTCTGCCGTGATCTCCAGAGAGAGAGTGACCTTTTCACCAGGGTCCCACCAGTACTTGGTAATACAACGAAGCGCCACCAATCCAACCAGACAATATAAATATATCAGGACCGTAATAAAGAACGACAGATCCATTGTTCTTTCTCTCCGGATGAACCTTCGGGAATAAAGCAGATGTCGGTTCTTATGTAATGAGTAGGAAGAGTTGAGAAATAAAAAGTATAGTCAAGGAGAGAATAAAGAGAGAAGAGTTTACTTTATTTTAATACTGTTTTGCTACCTTTTCCGGAATGTAAATCTATATTAGTTTGGGGAAGATATTTTTTTCTTTATAAAAGAGATTGGTAGATGGTAAAACGGATCACCCCAGGGACAGGACAGGATAGATTTGAAATAAGGCTTTGTGTACAAATAAATGTAAAAATAAACTAATAGATCCCTCATATATAACGTTCCGTTTGTATAGCTTTTGGTCATCTGATTGCGGGAAATGATGTTTGGTGGGCTCTGATCCTATAGAAAGAAGGGCAGTTGTAACAGAAAAAAGAGATCATAAAGATATAATTTCTTCACGATCTCTTTTAACCGATTTCTTTATAGAGTTTTCTCAGGAAACTACATTCTCCGGCTTTTTATTGAGGAAAGCTTGTATGTTACTTACTGTAATTTCCATCAGTCTCCGGCGAGCCTCTTCTGTGGCCCATGCTATATGTGGAGTGATGTAACAGTTTCTGGCAGTCAGTAAGGGATTGTCGGTCAGGGGAGGCTCTGAGGACAGTACATCTACTCCGGCGGCATATATTTTTTCGTTGTTCAGTGCGTCTGCCAGGGCCTGTTCATCTACTAAGCCCCCCCCGTCCGGTATTGATGAGGATAGCAGTAGGCTTCATCAGTGCCAATCGCTGTGCATGTACCAGATTCCGCGTCTTTTCGGTCAATGGACAATGCAGGCTGATGATATCACACGTAGCAAATAACTTGTCTAATTCCAGCTTTTTGATTTCCAGAGGAAGTTGCAGTGAACTTTTGGAGGTATAGGCACAAACCCGCATTCCAAATCCCAGAGCGATACGGGCTGTTTTGAATCCGATGTTCCCGAGTCCTACGATCCCGATCCTTTTTCCCTGCAATTCGATCAGCGGAGTATTCCAGAAACAAAAGTCACTGTTGCTTGTCCACCGTCCCTGTCGCACCTCGTCCGAATGAAGTTTAATCTGCTGAGTGATATTTAAAATATGTGCGAATACCATTTGCGCTACCGATGAAGTGCTGTAGGCAGGAATGTTTGTAACTGTAATACCCTGTTTCCTGGCAGCCTCTATATCCACCACATTGTAACCGGTAGCCAATACACCGATGTATTGGAGTTTAGGTAATTTTTCCAGGCTCTCTGCCGAGAGTACTACTTTATTGGTGAGTAAGATCTCTGCTTCGGCAGCTCGTGTGTACAACTCTTCAGGAGCAGTGCGTTCATAGACTGTGCATTCTCCCAAAGCTTCCAATGCTTCCCAGGAAAGATCTCCTGGATTTACTGTATATCCATCCAATACAACTATTTTCATACATGTAATTATTATATTATCTGACTAACATATCGGTTGAGAAATTTCTTTTTTATCGTACCTATATATTTTTGCTATTTGTAATACGATCTGTGTGTATGTGATTCAAAATACATCTAAAATACGATAACGGCACTTTGGTAGATAACAGGAAATTATTCTTTGTATCTGTTTCCCCACAGTTGTTTCATACGTTCGGCCAGTTTGTCTTCTGTCGGATTGGATTGCGGATCCCACAAACGCTTATTTCCGATCTCTTCCGGCAGGAACTGTTGCTGTACAAAGTTTCCCTGGTAGCTGTGTGCGTATTTATATTCTTTCCCATATCCTAATTGTTTCATCAGTTTGGTCGGGGCATTGCGCAGGTGTAGAGGCACAGGCAGATTCCCGGTTTTACGAACCAGGTCCAGCGCGTTGTCAATAGCCATATAGGCAGAATTACTCTTGGGACTGGTTGCCAGATAAATAGTGGTTTCCGCCAGAGGAATACGTCCTTCGGGCCAGCCGATCTTCATCAGCGTATCGAAACAGGCATTGGCCAGCAACAGGGCATTCGGGTTGGCCAGCCCGATGTCTTCGGCTGCTGAAATAACCAACCTGCGCGCGATGAAGGAGGGATCTTCTCCACCTTCCACCATACGGGCCAGCCAGTAGATTGCTCCGTCCGGATCGCTGCCCCGGATGGATTTGATGAAAGCGGAGATAATATCGTAGTGCATCTCTCCGTCTTTGTCATAGGCCAATGGATTTTGTTGCAACCGCTCGGTTACTATCTCATCCGTAATCACTACTTTCGGTTCCGTGTCGGACTCGACAACCACCTCCAGGATATTCAGCAATTTGCGGGCATCTCCTCCGGAGAAACACAACATGGCATCCGTCTCTTTTACTTCAATGTTTCTTTCTTTGAGTACCACATCGGTTTCAATGGCACGATGCAGCAACTCCAGAAGATCATCCTTTTCCAGCGATTTGAGTACATAGAGCTGACAACGGGAGAGGAGCGGACGGATCACTTCAAAAGAAGGATTTTCCGTAGTGGCTCCGATGAGTGTCACCGTTCCCTGCTCCACAGCTCCTAAGAGTGAATCCTGCTGGGATTTGCTGAAACGGTGAATTTCATCGATAAACAGGATCGGACTGGCCTGAGAAAAGAAGCGATTGTTTTTTGAACGTTCGATCACTTCCCGCACATCTTTCACACCGGAGGTAACAGCACTCAATGTATAAAAAGGAGTTTCCAGTTTGTTGGCAATGATCTGGGCCAGGGTGGTTTTGCCCACTCCCGGAGGTCCCCAGAGTATAAATGACGAGATACGTCCCGCGTCGATCATCTTTCGTAGAATGGCTCCCTCACCCACCAGATGTTTCTGTCCGATGTAGTCATCGAGGGTCTTGGGACGTAATCTTTCTGCTAATGGTTTCATTTTTAGTTATATAGGTTTTAATAGGTTCTGTACTGTATTTAAAAAATCATTTGTATCATGAAACGTATTCCGTGTTTATTGATTCCGGGATTGTCCAGATAGGTCAATCTTCTGACGTATTCGATATGCAAAAGTTTGAATATATTATAGATCCCTACACTGGCTTCCATATATGGGACTTTGGGGTCCATCACAAAGCTGGTGAACTCTCCGTCGCGCATAGGGAAAAGGAACAGGTTGGTATTCATACTTTTGAACGGATTGTTCTTATCCGTAAGGTTTCCGTATAAGGCCCGGAACCGGAACGTTTCCCGCCATTTGAGATTCTTGATCAGGGGCAGACGGTTGAATAGCTTTCCGTTCATATCGTAAGTAAGTGCCAGAGAAGCATACCTGTCGTTCAGGAATTCCATGTTGTTGATCAGGTTGAAAGTCTCCTTTTGTGTGATGTAGGAGAGGTTTGCCGCAGGCATGATCAGTAAGGGAAAAGGAACCGTGTTCCACTGTATTCCCCCCCCGGATAGTCATATCTACCTTTCCCCAGGAAGAGAGCCAGAAGCGTTTCCAGATACTTGCTTCGGTAAGATTGAAATTGTATTGTCCGCCCAGAAAGCCATTGAATCCGGTTGTATGGGACAGCGTAAATACCGGCGCGTCCAGAGAGACCGGTCTGCGACGTTGCTTGGTATTGATAAAAGTCTCGCCCGGCGCATACCGGAAAGTCACTCCCATTTCAGTAGTTGTGATGTCATGTATCGGCGTGCGTTCGGCATTGTTACGCAGGTAGAACAGATTGCCGGTAGGTTCGTCGTTGCGCCGACGCGTCAGTGCCGAAACCGAAAAGCCTGACATCAGTTCAAGTTCGTACCTGAGAGACTGCTCACGGATGTAAGACATCTGATCCACGGTGGTCACTTTGAAAGAGACAAACACATTGTCTTTGTCCGTATCTAAGAATTTGTCCATGGGCGACATCACATCATAGCGATACGTAGCAGAGATGTTATGCTTGGGAAATTCCCACGGGAAAAATTCATTCTGATGGAAAGAGTAGGTGAGTGTTCCTTCGTATTTCCATTTTTTATCTCTGAAACCGTACGCTCCGTATCCGCTGGCAAACCAGTGAGGATTCAGTTTGGCGGTAGTCATACCACTGAGTCGCACGCGGGTACCGTCTACATAATTTCCTGTTACGGTCGTATTGATCGGACCAAAGTCAAATTTACTTGGTTTTTCCCGGGTGCCGGTCTCCACATAGTTTTCGATCAATGCTTTGGCACCGAAGATTACAAAACGGAATCCCGGCACGCGTTCGATACGGTTCATAAAGAGGTCCATACCGCTTTCTGTGCGCGTCAGAGGTACCTGCCGCATACTGGCCCAGTACTCTTCGCTCCGGTTCATCATATCCGCGTCTTTGACCACATCCCCCCGCAGGCGGAAAAGTCGCGCTTCGATCGGTTCAAAGGAATAGTCCGTATACTTGGTGGTACGTTGTATCTGCATGCCCTGGATGGCTCGCATCAGCAACAGGTCTACTGTCATATCATCATCCGTGAGTACCCAGTTACCATCCGGCAGTTGTTCGTATAGCTGCACAATATCCAGATTCTCCACAAAGTTCACTCCTGTCTTTTTGGGCAGGTTCATGGTGCACTTCTTCACGGCATAAGAAGAGTCGTTCAAGACATACAAATGACCCGTGAAACCGAAGTCCTGTGAGTTTTCCGGTACAAAAGTCAGATGCACACATTCGTGGCGGTCTACCCTGATCGTATCCATCAGATAAAAACGATAAAAAGAGATCGCATGGTTGCTGATCGGACTTACAAACCTACGTTGCAACAGACGGATATCATCGTCATAGATATTCACATCGGCAAACACGTCGTTCAATACGGTTCCCAGCGCGTCGCCAGTAGAAAAGAATTCTTCGACACCGCTGGCATTCATCCCTTCGATAATTGTTTTCCGGCTTTTAGGATCTTTACGATAGATGGTTTTGGAAACCGTTTCCTGTACGGAAATGGGCAGGATCATTTTCTGGGTTACCGGAGATACTTCCACCTGATCGCGGAGGAAAGAGAATTTCTTATATATCCCTTTTTGCAGGCTTTCTTCTGTAATGTCATTGATAGACATCTTCATTTTCTGGTACTTGTAGTACTGGTAGAAGTCATTCTCTTCCAGTTTTTGTTCTTTCTTATGGGCAATCACCTGCCGCATAAAATCGACTGCCGGATTGTTTCTGCGGGAATATCTTTCTTTCTGCGGTTTCACCACAACTTCATCTAATAGGACATCATCTGTTTGCAGCTGCACATTCAGTTCCCGGGTTCCGGGTTCGATCTGAACGACTTTAGTCACATATCCGATGGCCGAAAAGGTAACTTCGTTCCAGCCCCGCCGGGTTTCGAGCTGGTATTCCCCATTGGCATTGGAAATGGTTCCTACTCCTTTCCCTTCGTAATATACAGATATATACATCAGCGGCTCCTGAGTGAGAGAATCCGTAATGACTCCTTTGATCTGTGCCCAGGCAGCAGGAGTGAGAAGGAGGAACCAGGTGAATAAAAATATCTGGTAGATGCGTTGTTGCATACGAGTCTAAGAACTTGCTGCAAAGTTAAGAAATAAGAGGCAGTCTGTTTGCTAAATTAACCTAACAAAAAACAGTATTGTTTAAGAGGTTACGGGTTTTTAGAAACCTTTGATATTCAAACGTAAAATGAGTAGTTAAAGGGTGGGTTCCCTGAACCGGAGGGTACTCAGAATAGCATACAGATCATAGACACCGGCGTAAAAGCCTGAAGTTTCTTTTACACCGGTCGTTTATCAAGGATGACTTTTTCAAAGAATAAGCAGGTTTTTGGAGAAAAGTCTCCTGTGTTCTCTTGGATAAATCTGTTTCATCCATTGGACATTTTTAGGATGGGTTCAATAGGATCTGTACAATACGTTCGGCTGTATGGCCGTCCCAGCGTTCCGGGAGTTCTCCCTGTTTCCACTCTCCGCGCAGGGCTTTTTCCAGATTCTCTCCCAATAACCGGGGATCTTCACCTACCAGCACATTGGTACCTATACGCCAGGTCTCCGGATGTTCGGCATATGTGTTAAGGGTCAGGCACGGAATACCCAGAAAGGTAGCTTCTTCAGCTACATTTCCCGAATCGGTCACGGTCACCTGCGCATGATTCATCAGATATCCGAAATAGAGATAACTCTGAGAGGGTAACACATGCAGGTGGGGGGCGGAAAGATTAAGTTCTTTGACCGCATCCCGCATATAAGGATGCAACGGAGCAACGATAGGTGTCTCTCCCGCTTTTTTCACTAATTCTGTCAACAGGTTACGGAAATTGGCTTTGTTATTCAGCAGTTGTCGCCGGTTGAGTGTCAACAATATGTATTTTTTCTCTGTTAATCCCAGAACAGAGAACCAGATAGGACGTATCAGACGGTTGCGGTTGTACCGGATCGAGTCGATCAATATGTTACCAACATTGTAAATATTCTCATTCTCTGTACCCGTCTGATTGAGATTACGGTTTGCTACCATTCCCGCGATAAAGAGATAGTCGGACAAACCTTCGATAATCATTCTGTTGGCCTCTTTGGGCATTTGCATATCGAATGAACGGGTGCCGGCCACCAGGTGGGCTACCCGGATATTTTGTTTTTTAGCGGTGATCGCACAACTCATTGTAGCAGTCAGATCATCTACCACCAGTACCACATGTGCCGGATTGTTTGTCAGTTCTTTGTCAAAAGCCAGCATAATACCGGCAGCTAACTGGGTAGGATTACAGCTTTCGACTCCCAGATACACATCCGGGGCTTTGATCTGCAAGTCTGCAAACAGGGAGGGGTCCAGACTGTCGTCATCTTCCGGGCCCGTGTACACCAGACGATAAGAGATCCGTTTACCCTGTGTCTGCGCTTTCTCTATGGTACGTATGATAGGGGCAATCTTCATGAAGTTGGGACGAGCCCCTGCGACAATTGTTATTTTCATTTTTCTATCTGAACGGGTTTAATGAAACAAATGTACGTTTAATTGTGGAATTTTTTGTTTCTTTGCAATGAAAAATTAGCCTATGCCCTCATTTGTACAGATTATAGAGTTTACCGGAACTTTTGCTTTTGCCATTAGCGGTATCCGGCTGGCATCAGCCAAACAGTTTGACTGGTTTGGTGCGTATGTAATCGGGCTTACTACAGCTATTGGCGGAGGTACTATCCGGGATTTGCTGTTGGGAGTCACTCCTTTCTGGATGACGGATCCCAGTTATGTCATCTGTTCCGGACTGGCACTCATTTGGGTGATCCTTTTCAGTAAGACCCTGATCCATCTCAATAATACTTTTTTATGTTTGATGCCATTGGTCTGGCACTTTTTACCATGGTAGGTATCACCAAGACCCTTGCGTTGGGTTTTCCTTTCTGGGTAGCAATTGTAATGGGGTGTATCACCGGAGCCGCGGGTGGAGTAATGCGTGATGTACTTATTAATGAACTTCCTCTGGTTTTTCGGAAAGAGATTTATGCCATGGCCTGTGTGATCGGCGGATTGGTCTATTATATATGTCATGGTCTGCATTTTGATCCCATTATCACGCAAATGGCTGGAGGGATATCTGTTTTTCTGGTACGTATTATAGCTGTGAAGTACCAGATCGGATTGCCGATCCTGAAAGGAGAGACATAGTATATACCGGTCAGTATGTATTTTCTGTTCCGATCCGTTACTTTTTGAAACAATTTACTTTGTGTAGATAGTAATATTTGTGTGGATAGTACTAAAAGATCCGGTATACTACTGTATCCGGACCTTTATCACGGGTTAGTTCCATGGGCGGAGTTCTCCTGAGAAACCAATGGATTCGCGTTGTTGCATCAATACTTGTATGCTGGCATTCCCATTGGTATAGACAGTTATGGAATACTGATATGTATCTTCCGGTGTTTTTGCCCGGAAACTGATACGTGTATTTCCTTTGCCGGTATGGCTGACCTCATATCCTTCGACGGGAGCATTGAATTGCAGTCCTTGTCCTCCGCCGTAAGGAACTGCATAGGCTCTGCCGTAATAGGGCAGATTGGAAAACACCGAATCGTTACGTATTTCTACCCAATAGGAAGAAGTGAGAGGAATGTTACGTGTACGGCGGGGAGAAGCCATATTCACATCTATCCGGTAGTCGCCGGATCCGATTTTTTGTTGTACCTCCTGCGCGGTTGCTGAATTGCTCCGGGAAGATGTGGCGCAACTACTTGCCAGCAACGCCATACAGAAGCAGAATGTAAGATGGATTGTTTTCATGTTTTTCCGGATTTTATAGATCAGCTTACAAACAAGCTTTTCACTGTATTTGTTTTTTGTAGTAGATATTTTTTATATTTCTGTTTCCTTCCTGTTACTTTCCGGTAAATAGCTTTTCAGGTCATGCAAACAGCTCTTGAAAGCAGGTTGAAAGCCTTTTATTTGTCCGTCATTTCAGACATTCCTTGCTGTGCCGGGAGTCTGTTGGTTTGTCCACTTGTGTATCAGTATCTGCCGGTTTATAGCATGAATGCCTCATTTCTTGTCCTTACCTAACTTATGAATCGGCATATATGACTCCCTCAAAGGTACTTTTTTCTGTCTGTTTTTCCAAGAAAAAGAGCCTTAAAAGTTAAAACCGAAAATGTTCAGAACAGATAGGGGGAGAAACTGATAAAGAGGGCCTGAAATTTGTTTTTTTGATAGAATTTACCCTATTTTTAAACAGTTTTCATGGGGTATAGCGGGCAGAAAGCCCATACATTTGCGACATAGTATTAAAATCTAACATCATCTATTAAAAAAACGGCATTATGAATAGCGTGACTTTTAGAAATGATCTGATCGGAATGCAGGAAGACCTGTTCCGGTTTGCTTACAAACTAACCTCCGATAGGGAGGAGGCGCACGACTTGCTACAGGAAGCTTCTCTCAAAGCGTTGGATAACGAAGAAAAATACCTTCCTGATACCAATTTCAAAGGTTGGATGTTTACGATCATGCGCAACATCTTTATTAATAAGTATCGTAAGGTATTGCGAGATCAGACTTTTGTAGATCAGACGGACAATCTCTATCACCTGAACCTTTCTCAGGAGTCAGGTTTTGATTCTACCGAGAGTGCTTATGACCTGAAAGAGATGCGGCGGATCGTAAATTCTCTCTCTAAAGAATACAGAGTTCCTTTTTTGATGCATGTGGCCGGTTTTAAATACCGGGAGATCGCGGAAAAACTGCAATTACCGCTGGGAACGATCAAAAGCCGTATCTTTTTTACCCGTCAGAAATTACAGGACGATTTAAAAGACTTTGTCTAAACCTGATTATATAAGAAATCGACTCAGATTTAGTAAGTATACCAGTGGGTAGCTTACGGGAAGAGAGCAATGCTTACCACATTGCTCTCTTTTATATATCGGATGCTACTGTAAAGTGCAGGGTAACCCCATCTAAGGATCATTCAACTTGTTCAGCGGATACAGGTATTTTTTATCTATAGCGATTCTTATTGTATAAAAAGAGCCTTTTATATACCATATCTATGAAGCAGAAGAGTCTGGATCTCTTCTTGCTTTTTATGAATTCCAGGTGAATTCATCGGTGATTTATTCACATCTCTACATCTAAAAACATACTCTTTAAAGAATGTCTTTTCGTCATTTCACCTGAATTTTATCAAAAAGCACCCGAAAACTGTTCTTTGATAAAATCTGCCCTAAAGAAGGCCGGAATCTACCCGGTTGGTTCATAAATTCCGTTTTAGATTTGCATATACAAAAAACACTAAATATTTATTTCTAAAACCGTAACTATATGAAAAGTGTAAGCTTTACAAAAGATCTAATTGGAGTTCAGGATGAACTTCTTCGTTTCGCCTATAAATTGACTGCTAACCGGGAAGAAGCCAATGACCTGTTGCAGGAAACGACTCTCAAAGCGTTGGACAACGAAGATAAGTACATTCCTGATACAAATTTCAAAGGATGGATGTATACGATCATGCGCAACATCTTTATTAATAATTACCGCAAAATAGTACGTGAGCAAACATTTGTAGATCAGACAGACAATCTTTATCATCTGAACCTGCCACAGGATTCCGGATTTGACAGTACGGAAGGTGCATATGATCTGAAAGAGATGCGTCGGATCGTTAATTCATTGCCTAAAGAATACAAGGTGCCTTTCTCTATGCATGTATCCGGTTTTAAATACCGGGAGATCGCGGAGCGTCTCAATCTTCCTCTGGGAACAGTGAAAAGCCGTATATTCTTTACACGCCAGCGTCTGCAACAGGAGTTAAAGGACTTTGTATAGTCATACCAATCATATACCCCGTTTTTTAATTATTTAATTCACGTTTTTAGTTGTTTCAAAGTGAGGAGTCCGTACCTGTCAAAGGGCGGGCTCCCTTTTTATATGCTGTCTTCTGACGCATGCCCGTAGGAAAGACTTATCAGTCTGAGTTTATATGAATATGTATACATCCGGGCTTTTTTTAGATAAAAAAGAATAGTCCGGAACCACCGCATCAGTAAAGAATCTCTAATTTTACACCTGGTTTTAAACCACTAAATTCAGATTTCTTATGAAAGTTCATTCATTTTATCCGGTCTGCCTACTGCTGGCGTTGTGGATCATGGGGGCTTCTTCGTGTACTTTAAAGTCTGAACCTGTACGTGCAACCGTAGCAGGAAAGGAACACCCTGCTGTCCTCTCTCCGGATCCGTTGGAACAATTAAAAAGGGAGAATGAACGTTTCTGCCAGGGCAGATCCATCCATCAACATCAGGACACAACTACCATCCATCGGCTTGTCTCCGGACAACATCCCCAGGTTGTGGTGATCCGTTGTTCCGACTTCCGGGTACTGCCTGAGATTGTTTTGATCAGGGATCCGGAGATCTTTTTACTATACGTACTGCCGGACCTGTCATGAGTGATGTGGAAGAGGGAAGTATGGAATATGCGGTAGAACATCTTCATAGTCTCCTGGTTGTCGTGCCCGGCCACCAGGGTTGTGGTGCCACCGGAGCTATGCTCGAACACGTGCATGACGATCAGGCGGAAGAACATATAGCGGCTATAGTACAGGCATTGATGAGTGAATCGGAAGAGCAGGAAGTACTTTGTGAAGGGGAGCGGATCTATCGGAGCGGGCAGTTATGGTCAACATGTTGTATGGTGTAAGGCAGCCACGCTCTCCACAACCGATCTTGTCAACACTTTATCAAGAAGGAAAG